>BNJT01002170.1_pt1 | contig 81541 bp, 95 predicted proteins | sample 8540491 | NCBI WGS metagenome assembly BNJT01 (sample SAMD00202455, study PRJDB9452) | human saliva metagenome | host: Homo sapiens | reverse complement strand
TGAGTACACGCTGAACTATCGCGACTATCGTGACCGGCAGAGTCACTGCGTATATTTAGCCCTCAACCGCAGGCACCACAGCTCACCCACTCAGACCAATACGGCGCTGCATTATACGACACAGCCCCGCCCCCACGCCTACGTAGTGGATGAACGCTACCTATGGAGTTCTGCCCACAGCCGAGTAGCCGGAGCGACGCTTCCTGACAATATCGGTGCGGGTCTCTACACCGTAGACGCGTCGCTGGAGAGAAGCTGACCACCACGGGTAGGATAGACCCCAGCAGTTCAACCCTTCGCTTGACCTCTACCATTGGCGTAAGCTTGGGGAAAAGGACGAACTGAGCTCTCAATTTGTAGGGACGCTCTCTTCTCCACCAAGAGAGAGACCAAGACCTGAGAGCAAGGTGTCGCTACAGGACTCAAGGTTACGAGGGACTTAAGTTGACACAGTAAGCGCTCGCTCATCCTCGAGCTAGCACACACCTGGAGACGGGACGCTTACGGATCAGTTCGGCTACAGGAGAGGTCTCCTTCCTACATTCACAGGTAGACAATCACTGGTGCCCTTTGACTATACCAGCCGTACGTGGCAGAACTATGGCTATGTGAGATCTCTCATGTAAGGAGACTACTGTATCGTGTGAGCCTAGGCTTGACCCACACGCACCAATCATTCGAGCTACTGCTCCTACAGTAGCCTCGCCTTCACCCTGAAGGTCGTACTGGCTACACCCTGCGGAGGTAGTGACCGCGCTTGATGTAGCTACGACAAGCCCATCCTGCCTAGTCTGGATCAGCTCAGTAGCGTTCGAAGACGAGCTACCGTGATATCACTAGCGTAGGTAATCCCTAGCTAGAGAATGCGCATATGCGCCAGCTGACCGCTATGTATACGTATGCTAAAGGGATCTTGATATCGTTGGTAGGTCTCTATATCCACACATCGCCCGGTATATCCAGGCTAAGGAAGCGTGAGGGCAGGGACTGCCCTGCTCCGATCAATGGAGCCTGGGTGACGAACTTGTGCACGGCTGCTAGGGTGGTCGTCAGCCCTTTGGTGACAATACCCTGAGCCTAGATACGTACCTCCTCACCTACATTATGATCAGACTTCGCTCATCGGAGATTAGATTGTATGATCGTAGTGCCCTCTGGTGAAGGTCGCTGACGGCCCAGCATAAGCACAGCTCTACTACGACAAGTACGCCCTCCCGACTTTATACCTATGATCTCAGGCTGTATGCCTCGTAGGCGGAGCCAAAGCCAGCGCCTCGATCTCCCACCGCTTGGGGAACTGGAAGTTCTCTGCCTCGATGCTATTCATCGGGACGCCGGCCTATTAGCCTGACGACCACATGCGCTCGGTGAGCGTCCTCGTCCAGAGGGATAACAAGACGTGGATCCGTGACACAAGAAGATATGATCCCTCCTTGTATCCCATCACCTCCTCACGAGGCAGGACAACTACACCAAAGAACCCTTCAGAACGAAGATACTCATCTCCTACGCTACAGCAGCTGAGACACCCTCACCCCTGCGGGCCCCATCTCTAGAGAGCTACTCATGCTCCTTTTGAGGCGCGAGGCTCTCGGCAGCAGGCGACGACAGAGCATAGAGCGCTCCCGATCCCATGCATACCACAAGTCAGGAAGAGCTATTGTGGGTAGCTGTATACGCATACAGATAGAGTCGCAGATAATCTACAGAAAAGAAGTCCTGCACCAGTAGCTGTGACCGCATCTACGTGGGTAGTCCTAAAGTCTGCGTGCATAGATGATGGACTACTCTGTAGTACGCAGATTTTTAAATCCACGTACGTAGATATAACTTTTCTCGTGGAGACTTACGACGGAAAAAGCTTGAGTATGGGAGGAAATGCACCCTCGACTTGATATGATCAACCAGTGCTCCAGCACCCATTGCAGTAGCAATAGAGGTACTTTACATCTACCCTATACCTACATCTATGTATTTTGCAAAGGAGTAAGAGGAGGGGCCTATGAATGGCGTATTTTAGCTCACACGATATAGCAACTTTCACCACTATAAATCATAGTAATAACCATACGTAAGCTTTACGCCCTCGTGCTACTGCAGATCCTTCTGGTCGTCGGCCATCGGTCTCAGCAGTGAGCTGGCAGCACAAGCAGCGGCCGGACCGACAGCACACACATTATTGGGCACGTCACAGATGCGAAGACTGGCAAGCTGAACACCCTGCAGGTGTCACCATCGCGCTAGTCATAAGGGTACGACGACCTTCGCGTGGCTACCGATGCCACGCACTACGCCCTCAGAACCTTACAGCGAAGAGCGTGGCACCGGGTGGTCACTGCGCGGTCTCGGCTACCTCAGCCGCCAGGAGCGTGTCGTAGAGATCAATCCAGACAAGGTCGTCGAAGTGAACTCGATGCAGAGCTCGACAACATCCGCATCGAGCTGGGGTCGTCGTCTCACTCCAACCGCCAGGCTACCCTGCGCCGTCTGGCCCGACGCTCGTCACCGTGCTTGACACCAAGTCTTTCGAGAGCACCAATGCTACGAACCCTCGCCCAGGGGCTGATCTTCCAGCCAGGTGTGCGTGTCGAGAATAACTGCCAGAACTGCGGCTTCAACCAAGTACGTATCAACGGCCCTCGATGGTCGCTACCACAGATCCTCATCGACAGCCGTCCCATCACGAAAGTGCGCTGGCAGGGGTCTATGGTCTGGAGCAGATCCCCACGAACACGATCGAGCGTGTCGAAGTCGTACGTGGCGGTGGCTCTGCCCTCTTCGGCCCTCTGCTATCGCAGGTGATCAACATCATCACGAAGAGCCCTCAGCGCAATAGCTTCTCCTTCCAAATGAGAGAGCCCTTGGCTTCCGGGCTTCGGATCTGGACAACCTGAGCTTCAACGGCTCACTCGTCAGCGATGACAATCGCGCAGGTGCTACGGTCTTCGCACGGGCTCGCTACCGCAGGAGCACGACGTCAATGGCGATGGCTACAGCGGAGCTGGTCGTCTTGACTCCCGCCTCGCTCTCGGCTTCCAGGCTACCTCCGCCCCACGGACTACACGCGTCTGACCGGCGAAGTCCATACCTTCAGCGAAGCCCGTCGCGGTGGTGACCACATCGACTGGGCCCGAGCAGGTAGCTGGTGCAGCTGAGTCCATCTCGCCACTCTGTATATAGCGGTAACTCGAAGTCTCGACGGCTACAGCGAAGACTACAAGCACCACTTCCAGCTCTACGGCTCCGCTCAGCACGTCACCCGTAACAGCTACTACGGTGGTATCGGTGGGACGAGCTCCGCAACAAGGCCGGCGACAAGTGCTGATAAGGATGGCAACGAAACTACTGATGAGGGCAAGGCCTGAATGCAGCTCCATTTGTCGCCCCATCCACACCTCTCCGACTCACGGGAAGAACTCGGTATTACCCGTGGATGACGTGGGTCGGTGGTGCACAGTACACGGCGACTCGACCACTTCCTCTTCACGCCTGCTCAGCTCCTCGCTGGTGCTGGATACAGCTATGACCGCCTCTGAGGACAAGATGCCTCTGAGAGAATGGGAGACCGAGAAGACCGTCAGCCAGCGAGCGCAACCCCATCTCCTCTCCCCAGCCCCGCGTCACGTCATCCGCAACGCCAGCCAGCTCTGCCCAGATCGAATGGAAGCAAACGACCGCTGGAGCGTCCTACTCGGCACGCGTCTCGATGAGAGAACTCCGCCGTCAAGAAGGCTATCTTCAGCCCCCGCGCCACTCCCTGCGCTACAAACCCCACGAAGAATATCAACATCCGCGCTACCTATGCCAGGGGCTTCCCGTGCACCCTCAGGTCTGACGAAGACCTTCACGTCGGGGTCGTCGGTGGTGAGGCACAGCGCGTGACCAATGCTGAGGACCTTCGTCCTGAGATCCTCACCCTTCCAGCCTGAGCAACGATACGCATTTCACCCTCGGTGGTGCGCAGGTCAACGTCCTCGTCGAAGGCTTCTACACCCGTCTGCTCGACGTCTTCACGAACTACAAGGACAAGTCTGAGAACGGCATCTCCTACTACACGCGTCACAACTATGGGATCGATGACAATGGTCAGCAGGTCTCCTCGGGCGCCAAGGTCCTCGGCTGAACCTCGAGGGTAAGATCGCCTCATCGCTGGCTCTCCCTCCAGGCCGGCCCTCACGCTCACCAGCAACAAGTACGACGTCAACCAGGAATGGGGCGTACGTCGAAGGTCCAGGGTGACCACGATGCGGCCTACTACGAGTCCTCTTCGTGCCTAAGGCTGACGGCTCTGACTTCGACAATGTCGCTGTAGACAATGAGCCTCAGACCATCCTCGATGACCTCTAAGGAGATCACCTGCACGCCCTCTACTACGGCTACTTCACGATCGGCATCAACCCCGTCCGCCCACTGAACATTGCTCTCACGGGTACCTTCACGGGCTCAATGTACGTCCCTCACGTCGTCAAGTGGGGGCAGAACCCGCAGTCACCGACCGTACGGCTATCGCTGCTGGTCTGCGCACCGAAGGCCATAAGCTCCCTCTCGTAGATGCTACAGGTGCTGCTATTCTCGAGGATGGCGTGCAGAAGGAGGTCGATGTCGAGTGGAACGAGCTGGTCAAGACCAAGAGCTTCTTTTGACCTCGGTGCTAAGATCACCTATGATCTGCGCCCTTTCCAAGAGCAACGTCCAGCTCACTGCGGTATCAATAACCCTTCAACGCCTTCCAGAGCGACTACGACTTCGGTCCAGACCGTGACAGCGGCTATATCTACGGCCCCACGATCCCTCGCTCAGGCTACTCGGGGTGAAGTTCACCTTCTAATCCTGGGCCCCCATCGCCCGAGGACAAGACGTCCAAGTGCGATGATGACGAGGCTGCCCTACCTCCTCCATAGAAGTGTAGGGCAGCCTCATATATAGGTATATAGACTATGCACCGAATATCTTAAATTTGCAGGGTGAGTACATGTTGGGCATGCTGCCTGGCCAATCAAGACAAGGAATGGACACTGAGACCACCTACCTCTTAGCCTCCCAGACACACTGGAGCCCGTAGCGGCCAGTTCATCGAGGAGGTCCTCCCTGGGGGATATCTTCGCCTTCTATGCTCCTACGGGGACTGGCAAGACGACCTTCATCAAGACCCTTCGCGAAGCCCTCGGCGTGCAGTGATGTCATCATCTAGCCCGACCTTCTCTATTATCAATGAATATCGCGCTGAGCCCTCGGGAGAACTCATCTACCACTTTGACTGCTATCGTCTGGAGAAGCTCAATGATGCGCTGAACCTCGGAGCCGAAGATTACCTCCAGAGTGGCGCACTCTGCTCATCGAGTGGCCAGAGGTCGCTGGAGGACATCCTACCAGCCGATACGGTACGCGTTACTATAGAGGAGATCGAAGGCGGGGCACGACGCACCGCACGCTATAAGAGACGGAGGACAAGTAATGCTTTAATCCATTTTGAGACGGGTCAGGCCCGTGTACGCGGTAGCATCGAAGCTGATCTGCGGGCTCGATGTTCAGCGGTAAGACAGAGGAGTCCTTCGTCGCCTGCGTCGCGCCAAGATCGCAGGGGCTACGCGTAGAGATCTTCAAGCCCTCAGAGTAGACACCCGCTCATGATGAGACCGAGGTCGTCTCTCACGACCGCAATGCTATCGCCTCTACGCCGATAGATAACCCGTCGAACCTTCTCCTTCTTAGCTTCGGACGTCGATGTCATCGGCATCGACGAGGCACAGTTCTTCGATGAGCACCTCCCCGAGGTCGTCGAGCAGCTGGCAGACCAGGGGATCCGCATCATCCTCGCTGGACTGGATATGGACTTCCGTCGCCAGCCTTTCGGCCCCATGGCGCAGCCTGTGCATATAGCAGACTCGGTAGACAAGATCCACGCGATCTGCGTAGGCTGTGGAGCTGGGCGAACTACTCCTACCGCCTCGTCTGGTGAGCAGCAGCACGCCGGCGAAGCCAAGGAGTACAGCCTGCTCGTGCCGTACCTGCTACCCTCAGCCACACAAACCAACAAGGAATCCTAACCTCACGACGATAATGAATACCAATAAACTCCTCACTCGGAGCTTCTACCGCACTATCACCACGCCCCTCTCGAGCTGCGTCATCGCTATTGGCTCAAAACAAAGAGCAGAATACGACCCACTCCAAGTGGGAAGGTAGCTTATGCGATGAGCCCCACCCTCGGTGGTAGGCCTCTCGGCAGCCTGATCCAGGCGCCTGCCGAGTACAAGGCACCTCAGCAGGCTACAATATCGCGACCGAGTCGTCCGTAGCAGCGACATCAACTCCCTTAGCCCGGGCGAAAAGCGCTCATATCGTCACCGACATCGATGAGACCATCGTCGACAACACACAGCTGAACCTGTCTACCAAGCACTCAAGGGCGAGGACTACTCCCAGCCTTCGTGGACCGCTGGTGCGGATCAAGCCGATGCCGTAGCTCTGCAGGGCGCTGTCGAGTTCTTCCGCAAGGCCGATGCCCCTCGGTGTGGACATCTACTGGCATCTCCAACCGTGATGAGGCTCAAAGTGCAGTACGAAGAAGAACCCACGTGATCTGGGCTTCCCACAGGTAGAGGATAGCCACTTGCACGCTCAGATGTCCTCCGACAAGACCTCTCGTCGCAATGAAGTCCTCAAGACATGCACAACATCCTGATGCTCCTCGGTGACAACCTGGCGACTTCGACCACTTCGATGTACGTAACGAGGCCGTGCGTGATCAGGGCGTCTTACGTCGCCGCTGAGTTCGGCAAGCTTTTTCATCGTCCTACCCAACCCCAACTACGGTGCTTGGGAGCCCTTGCATGAACGGAGGCTATCCTGACCTCAAGACCAAGGGACGGCAAGCTCACTACCATCCTTCGCACCCAGCGTAACAACACACCCCTACTACACTACTTACCTTAGACCATCAGAACCCCACGATTACACTCCACACAGATAGACAGATCACCGCTCCCTCACGCACCGTGAAGTCGAAAACCCGCTACGAGGCTGTACCGAACCCGCAGCCGTAGCCCCTGCCGTAGCCTATGCTGCGCGCACAGACGACGTTGAGCCCCGCTCAATAGAAGTCCCACTCAGCGGCACATATGCTACAAGAACGCTATGGGCGTCGGTATCCCGGCACGGGGACCTTCGGTATCCCCATCGTGATCGCCTCGGTGCTATCTTTAGCAGCACCCTGAGAAGCAGCTGGAGCTCCCCGACACCTTCACTGATGAGGAGCTTCATCAGGCCCAGAAGCTTGTAGCAAGCGGCTGCATCCAGATCGGGCTGAAGGAAGGTGACGACGTCGACCGCCCCTACGTCGAAGTACTACGGACTGATACAGGGGCTGCTCCATCGACTGCCATCATCCAGGCTACCTCAGCACAGGGCTCACAGCGCTCACCCATGATGGTGAAGTCGCTTCGTGCCACGTACCGCCGACACGCTCCTGCACGAAGTGTCCCGAGAGTAAGGACGAAGAGGAACGATCGCCTTGAACTTCGACCTCGTCTATGAGTATGCTCTGTCACGGTCCTCTGAGGAGCTTGACTTCATCTACGAGGCTGCACTGCAGAATAAGCGTGCCAGCGAGTTCTCCTTCACTCACAGCTATGGCCATAGCCTCGGCAATCTCATCAATAGCGATATGGGACGTCCACTCGGCACAGCGCCCTTACGCAGATGCTGGCCTCATACCAGCTCCGCCTGCAGACGCCCGTATGGATGGTGCCCCCATCACGGTGATGAGCAATCGGGTAGCGGTAATCAGGATCTCCTCGATGCTCCCGTCCTGACCTCGCCGAGGAGCAGGGCGTGTCGTGAGGTCGCCACTGAGCCATTATGCTCAGTAGCCTCCTCGTTGTCTACTATCAAGCAGCTTTTTAGGTCGCTCTCCTGCCTCTGCGGGATGGTTGTCTCAGGGATTGGCCTGCCTGTGCTATCACCTACCCCATGGTGGTACGAAGGAGCAGTCTATCGGAGCTGTGAAGAATATGATCGGCAACGTCTCAGGGATGATCCGACGGTGCTGAGCCCAGCTGTAGCCCTCAAGGCTTCGACGGGCGTGAGCTCTGCACTCATCTCCGCTATGCTCTCTATGCAAGGACACGTCGTCACCGCTACCGAAGGTATCGTAGACGATGATATAGACGTCTGTACCGCAACCTCGCAGACCTCGGTCGTGATGGTAATGGCCCAGACCGACCTCAAGGTCCTCAAGATCACGATGAGCAAGGGCAAGCGCAATGTTTAGTCCCCGCCATTTGGGTTCACCGATAGTGTCTCGCTCTGTCCTTACATATGTAATCAGCTACTATTGGATGAACCCAAATAGAACGATGCACTTTGTTGCTCAGCTCCTGGCAATCCCTCCTATGGGGCTGTGCGAACTGCGTACTCTGAGGTGGCCCCTTTGACACGGAGCCACCTCGCCTCCTACAGGCCTCCACCTGCGGTGAAGGCTACGGGAGTCAATACGCGCCACTTATCACTGACCTTCGATGAGAACGTCAAGCTCCTCGAGCCAGACGGATAAGATCATCGTATCCCCACCCCAGCGAGGCAGGCACGCATCACGGCCAACGGGGCGGCACGTCTCCATCGTACCTCCGACACCCCTGCGCCCTAATACGACGCTACAGCTTCTACTTGATGATGTCATCGTAGACAACAACGAGGACAACCCACCTTGAGGGGCTTCAGCCACCTCATCTCCACAGGTGGGCAGATTGACTCGATGCAGCTCTCAGGTCGGGGTCATTGATGCCTTGACCTTCGAGCCCGTCGAAGGGGCTCATCGTGGAGCTTATCCGCTGCAGACATCAACGATAGTACGCTCCGTAAGCGTCCCTTCCCTGTTGTCAGTAAGAATCAATGCTGGGCTTCTTCACCACGCGTGGACTCCCCCAACAGTACCTACAAGGTCTTTGCGACGAAGGACAACGATGCCAACTATCAGTACAGCGACCGCAGTGAAGGTCTTGCGCCTTCCTCGCGAGAGCTTCCAGACGACGGCGTGACAGCTGCGTACCGACACGATACGCATCGACTCCATCGTGCGCCGTGACACGCTTCACCGCGACTCGCCGTCACCTATCCCTTCACCTACCACTTCCTCGCGACATCGCCCTACGCCATTCGGTAGCTACAGGTGCAGCAGTACGGCCTCGAGCGCCACAGCCGTCCCGATAGCTTGATCTGCCGACTGGAATTCCTCGCTGAGCCCAAGAAGCCCTCGCCTCCACTCGCTGGACAAGCCAACCGCACCAGCCGAATCCCTCTACTGGGCTAGCAGCTAAGGGCAAGGTCGCCGACTTATGGCTACTGAGACAAGGAGCTCCCTTGCACGCGACTCGGTGCGCTTCGCTCTCACCTACGAGAAGACTACTTGACTCACTGCTTCACTGCCTGCAAGAGAAGACCGACACGCTCGTCTTCATCAAGCCACAGGCACGAGCTAAGAAGCACGACAAGGCTGCTGAAGCGGAGAAGTCTCTCTCACAGATTACCCTTACTGAGCCGGGAGCTTTTGCTGGCACCCCAAGTGATAGCTCTATGTGACGGCCCACGCCCCCTTGCGGCCCTCCCTCCTCAGCTATTCGCCTGGAGGTACAGGAGGACCCACTCTACAAGCCTCAGGACTTCACCGTCGTACAGGACTCCACTGATCGGCTGCGTTATACGCCCGCTTCCCACGGGCCTATGGTAAGAGCTATCGGGCACGCATTGATCTCGGCTGCCGTACGCGATATCTATGGTGCCCTGCATGACTCTGTTGCTTTTCACGCAGCAGATACAGAAGGAGGACGAGTCTGGTCAGCTCACCATCACCCTCCAGGGTATCCGCCTCACGCCTCGTCCAACTCATAGACAGAGTGATGCCGTCCTCCAGCAGTTCTATGGGCACGAGGTCAAGGCGGACACGACGCAGAAAGCACAGCCCACGGCAGCATCTGCCGAAGGCGACAAGGTGCTCGCCGAGCTACCTCTAAGCAAGCTCCACAAGCCGCTAAGGCCGATAGCCTCCCGAAGCAAAGACTCCCACAGAGTCCCGCCAAGTCTCTTTCCACGACCTGAAGCCCGGTGAGTACTCTCGTCCGACCTCATCGTCGATACGGACGACAACGCCGCCTTCACGCCTGGAGACTACCCTGATCGCGCCCCGGGAGGAGGTCTATTACTACCCGCAGGAGATCTCCATCAAGAAGGGCTTCACCTCCGAAGAGCGCTGACATCCGCACGCAGTCACCTCTGGGCAGCAAGCCCGATGCCCTGCGTAAGGTCAAGCCCGACGAGGCAAAGAAGAAGCGCGAGGATAAGAACATCGAGTACTACAAGCGCTGGGGACGCAAGCGTCGCCAATCCTCGCCTCTCCTAGTAGGCGTAACTCCCATCGGGAGCTGTACCGCTTCGCTATTAGACCACTATACCGTGGTAGGCTGTTCGCGTCTATCGCCTTGGGGACATATCCGAGTTGATCGCCACGAAGATCCGATCATCATAAGACTATTGCGCAAGCCCATCTCTTCACAGCTTGCGCAATGGTCTCTTGTATGTGAGTATTTGTGTGAAGAGAACACTACTCGAAGCTGATTTTGATGCGAAGCTCCTAGCTGGTAGTATGATTCCAACTACATTTAATTACCCTGCTCACAAGCAGTCGGTCCCGAGACCACTCCAATAGTCTTTATAATACTATCTCTAAAACTGTAAAGCGAATATGAAGAAGTTCATCCGTGCAGCGTGCCTCTCGCGCTCGGCACAAACATCTCGGCTCAGAACCCCGAAAAGAAGGAACCCGTAAAAAGGAATGTTCCAAGAACGATGCTAAGTCCTGCGATAAGAAGGACGCCAAGGATACAGCAGGATTGCTGCAAGAAGTCAGAAGAAGTACGCCTCCTTCTAATCTGAGATAGGCCCCCGCCACTCAATGATTGGAGTAGTGGGGCCTTTGCTTTTTATACAGCCGTATTACTAACGGCATCTTTAGTATGAGTGATCATTCATCGACGACAAGATTATCGATGATGAAGTTCTGACGCTCGGGAGTATTCTTACCCATGTAGAACATGAGGAGGTTACTTAGATTGTCCTCCTTGCGAATACGGATAGGATCCAGCTTGATATTCTCCTCGCTGATCCAGTCCTTGAACTGCTCTGGAGAGATCTCTCCAAGCCCCTTAAATCGCGTGACCAGTGCTCGCTTACCCAGCTTCTTCAGTGCAGCCTGCTTCTGAGCCTCATTGTAGCAGTAGATGTTGGTCACAAGTTCTTCGGCAGGCGTCTCCTCTGCAACCTTCTTGGTACGCCCCTTCTTCTTTGCCGGAGCGCTCGTCATGAAGTTGTCAGACTTCTTGTGCTCCTTAGGCAAGAAGACGCGGAAGAGCGGGAGTCTCGAGGATGAAGACATGACCGCGACGCACCAGCTCAGGGGAAGAACTGCAGGAAGAAAGTAATCAGCAGTAGGCGGATATGCATCCCGTCATCATCAGCATCGGTCGCGATGATGATACGATTGTAGCGCAGCCCGTCGAGACCATCCTCAATATTGAGAGCAGCCTGAAGGAGGTTGAACTCCTCATTCTCATACACCACCTTCTTACTCTGTCCATAGCAGTTAAGGGGCTTACCTCGGAGGCTGAAGACTGCCTGATACTTGGGGTCACGACACGTGGTAATGGAGCCACTCGCCGAGTTACCCTCCGTGATAAAGAGGCTGGTACGCTCAGGCTCCTTGGCCTTAGGGTCATTGAAGTGAATCGTACAGTCACGAAGCTTCTTATTGTGCAGGCTGGCCTTCTTAGCTCGCTCGCGTGCAAGCTTTGCTACACCACTGAGAGACTTACGCTCACGCTCACTCTCCTGGATCTTCTGTAGCATGATGGCAGCATCCTCAGGGTGGATATGGAGATAGTTATCCAGCTCCTTACCGAGGAAGTCATTGAGGAACTTCTGGATACTTCGCCCATCAGGCTCCATATCCTTTGACCCAAGCTTCGTCTTAGTCTGGCTCTCGAAGACGGGCTCCTCGATTTTGATGCTGATGGCAGCTGCCATCCCATAGCGAATGTCACGGTAGTCGAAGTTCTTCCCATAGAACTCCTTGATGACACGAGCCACTGCTTCCTTGAAGGCCGAGAGGTGCGTACCTCCCTGTGTAGTATTCTGTCCGTTGACAAAGCTATAGAAGTCCTCCCCTACCTGCGAGGTATGGGTCACGACGATCTCGACGTCATCCTCCTTGAGATGGATGATAGGGATACAGGGGCTCCTCGGTGATGTTCTCCTCGAGGAGGTCTGCTAAGCCACGCTTCGAGAGATAGCGCTTGCCATTATAGATGAGAGCAAGACCTGCATTGAGAAAGGAGTAGTTCTTCACCATCGTCTCGACGAACTCATCCTTGTACTCATAGTCGCGGAAGAGGTCAGCATCGGGACGGAAGACGACTCGCGTACCCGACGGCTCATCGGAGGGAACGGCCTCGGTCTCCTCTAAAAGCTTGGCGTGGGAGTAGCGAACAGTCTTCGTCAGACCTTCACGCCAGACGGTGATCTCACAGTGAACGGAGAGAGCATTGACGGCCTTGATACCGACCCCATTAAGCCCTACAGACTTCTTGAAGGCCTTAGAATCAATCTTCCCCCAGGTGTTCATCTTACTCGTAGCATCGATAAGCTTACCGAGAGGGATACCACGCCCGTAGTCACGTACAGTCACCTGACCATCACGAATGGTGATCTCGACCTTCTTACCAGCACCCATGACATACTCGTCGATCGAGTTGTCAAGGACTTCCTTCAGCAGGACATAGATACCGTCATCGGAATGGGAGCCATCTCCAAGCTTCCCGATATACATACCTGGACGGCGACGAATATGCTCGTCCCACTCCAGGGTCTTGATGTCACTGTCGTTGTAGTCTACTGTCGTCTGTTCTAAAAGAGTCATGTGGTTGTAACGTCCGTCGTTGTTTTGCAGGTCAAAGATAGCAAAAAGCCTGCAGGAAACCGCCTGCAAGCCTATATAATACACTCTAATATAGCCTCATGTCAGCATACTCAGAAGGAATACTCTCCTCGACCTCCCCATAAGCCAACCTACTCGGGGAACCATACTACGCATGGCCTTGGAAGGCTAGCGTGATGGCTGGTGCTACTTCACAGGCCTACCACACGCTCTATTCGATCCCTACGGACGATACCAGGCGAACCCCGAGTAGCTCAAGCTGAACACGGGTCACTAAACAAGCGTAGGGCGCACGTCGCCCCCCCGACTACCTCGCCCCACACGGACGATTCCTATAGAAGGCTTACCCTTGAAGTCCTAGAGGCAAGTTGCTTTATATCACCTCCTGGCATGTCGATATATGGTTGTCCCATGGAAGGGGGGCGATATGAACCTATGTTGGTCATCGGGCTGACCTATATAGGTTGCCTTTCCGACCAATATAGGTCACGACGCAGACCTATATAGGTTGACTCAGCGAGCAATATAGGTCGGTAGCACCTCCCTCAAGTATATGCTACTGTATGGGTGAGACTACCCGCTCTGAGGAGGTCGACGACTGGTCGTGCAAACGACTATTCGTTTGCGTCAAACTACTATTGCTTCACGTATCACTCTATTGCTTGAGCGATCACTCTGAGTTAGTCGACACTATGCTCTATGCGCTCCCCATTGATGCCCTGGCTTAGTGCCCCTTGTGCCGACCCACTGCATGGATATTGGATGTATCACCGATATTGCTTACCTTTGCAGCGCTTTAGAGTGCCTCCTGCAATATGGACACGCTAAAAAGCTTAGGTAGAATCAGTAGCTCAGTCGGTAGAGCACATCCCTTTTAAGGATGGGGGTCCTGGGTTCGAACCCCAGCTGATTCACAGTGGGGATGTTGCAAGGCATCCCCACACTCTTTATAAAGCATGCGCCCCGCAAGACCTCAGTAGAGGTCTTGCGGGGCGCATGCTTTCATCGGGGAGGAAGTATCAGTCTCCGGCATGTGATGCCCCTGTCTGTGGGACGTACTTGCGCTTTCCACTATACTCCGTAATGTCAATACGAATGATCTCCGTCCGATGGAAGGACTTCTCTACGTATACCTTTCCCAGCTCCATATCATTAGGCGATAGCTTCTCCAAGAGAAGATGAAGCGCATGTCGGCGCTCCTCCTCGCTGAGATCAATATGTGCAGTCCCTCGGAGGATGACACTCTCATACTCGGTAGTAAACTTACTCGGAAGGAGATTCACGCGCCCGACGATACAGAGGGAGACCTCAGCATGACCAGCACGTATAGCACGGAGCTTCTTTCCCTCAGGGGCACAGTGGACATAGATGCAGTCTCCACCATCCCAGATATGATTGATGGGGAAGCCGTAGGGCTTACCCTCTTCATCGATCATCGAGAGGACACAGTACTCGCTCTCACGGAGTAGCTCCAGAGCACGCTCTTCATTAAGCAGGCGATCACGACGCCGTACATCAGCATTATTATACTTCATCATCAGATATATAGTTGGGGGCAGATTATAGAGATGACTGGAGAGTGGATGCCCCTACTCTACCCTCTCAGGTTCGTGAAAACTATCTTGACAGTATAAGCTTCCCTTCATTCTCCAAGAGCACACCTCTCTGTAGCAGTTGCTCAAGAGCATAGGAGAAGGCTGCATCGACATTAGCTCCACGGCGAGAGAATCCCATGCGCTTCGCTGCGATAAGGGTCGCTGCATCAGGGGCAATCGACACGTTCTGCCTCACCACTTCAAAGAGGACCTCCATCAGTTCGACCGAAGGAATCTCTTCTATCAAACGCTTTGCGATCGCAGTATTGGGGCGGTACCCCTTCCACTGCTCACCGTCTTTCTGTGTAAGCCAAAGAGTCCGACCATCACGATCAGAGACAGTGAAGAACATAGGCAGGAGGGCATCCACGATCCCCGTAATCGTCGAGCTAACTCGCGCAAAAGACTTGAAGGCCGCCACACGCTTTGAGAGGAGCGAATGGGTAATAGGCTGCTCTCGGGCTACGACCTCACGGACGAAGTCCTCCAGCGAAGTGCTGGTATAGCTATCGGTAGCGGGGTACTCCAGCGCCTCAGAAGAGCTTATCGGCTCAGCGATCAGATCTGCCTCAGTGATAGCGAAGGGAGAAGATACTGCTGTAGACTGCTGCTTCAGAGGGCGCTCTGGGAGCGACTTCAGTCGGGCAAGGATACGCTCTATGACGAGGTCAGGCTGGCGGAACCAGTCCGGACTCCATACACGCATCACCTCCCAGTCGAGCTCCCGAGTACGCTCGGCTGCACGACCTCACGATCTCGAGTCGTCTGAGTACGTCGGTAGGCTTCTCCATCGATCAAGATCCCTAAGCGATAGCAATCTGGTGCACTGGGCAAGGCTACAGCAAGATTGACCTTGAAGTTCGAGCGTCCCAGCTGAGTCATCGCAGGATAGCCAGCCTTCTGTAAGCGATTAGCTATCTGCTCGGCGATGATGCGGTCGGCAGAGTCCGTATCGGGCTGAGGGCGCCGTACGAGCGTCTGTCGCTCAGCATACTCGAGGAAGTGCTTCAAGCCCTCTACGCCCTTAGCCTTCGTGCGGCGCAGATCGATCTGATCACTGGTCATCGTTGAGAAGACCAGCATTTCACAGCGAGCGCGACTGACGGCTACATTGAGGCGACGCTCACCCCCTGCCTTATTCAACGGGCCAAAGTTTATACTGACCTGCCCCATAGCATCTGCACCATAGCCGATAGAGAAGAGGATGACATCACGCTCATCACCCTGCACATTCTCAAGGTTCTTGATGAAGATAGGCTCATAGAGCTGGTCGGCCAACTCTTGTAGCGAGGTATCACGAGCCATACGCTCGGTCAGCGTATCTTCAATAAGATTCTGCTGTGCGGCACTGAAGCCACTATACCCATACTCTCCCCTCTCAAGCTATCATCACGCAGACGACGGCATACCTCATGGACGATCGCCTCAGCTTCGGCCTTATTCTGTCGGGTCTTCCCCTTGTCATAGGTCCCCTTGATGTGAATGAATCGCACCTTCGTCGCTTGATCATCCACAGAGGGGAAGGTAATGAGTTCCCCATCATAGTACTCATGGTTACTGAAGGCGATAAGGCTCTCGTGGCGGGAGCGGTAGTGCCAATTCAGCTGTAGCGAAGGTAGACTGAGAGCCTGGCAGTCCTGCAGGATGCTCTCCAAGTCATCGATGCTCTCCTCCTCTTCCTCGACGGAGTTCGTACTGAAGAAGCTCGTTGGAGGCATCTGCTTGGGGTCTCCTACCACGATGAGGGCATTTCCCTCGGGCTATAGCTCCTACAGCTTCACTGGTCGGCATCTGAGAGGCTTCGTCGAAAGACCACTAAGTCGTACTTCTCCGCCCCTAAGTCGATGTACTGTGCCACCGACATAGGGCTCATCAGCATACAAGGGCAGAGGCGCGGTAGAAGGTTAGGGATATCATCCAGCAGCTGGCGAATTGAAGTACCTCGCCCTCCATTGGCTATATTACGATTGAGGCGCCCGATTTCCGAGCTATTATCTATGCCCTCATAGACATGGGGAAGCTGATTGGACAGGCGAGCATAGAGCATCTTCTTCGACAGCTCTTGGAACTCTGCCGTCAACTCCTTATAGCGCTGCACCTGCTGATCAAAAAGCTCACCCTCAAACGTGCAGAGGAGCTCACTCCGAGCTATCTTCTGCTCGGCTAAGGCACGATAGAGTCCCTTAAAGAAGGCTTGCATAAGCTGCGCTGCATCTACTCGCTTTGACTCCACCTCGCGAATCACGATGTCAAGGCCCTGCGAAGAAAGTTCGCCTCGCAACTGTATCCAGCTATACCACTTCCCGACTAGCCCCTGATGAGTCTGCCAGCGAGAGAAGCACGAAGAGAGCGCCACAGAGAAGGAGCTATCGGAAGGGAACTGATACGATACCCAGGGCTCTGCCTCCTTTGTATACTGTGCCCATTCACCGGAGAGAGCATCGAACCCTTGGAGCTGATGCTTTAGCTCTTCAGTGAAAGCAGGCTTAATGGACTCTCGGGTAGCGGAGACTGAGAGCTGTAGCCCCTCAGCAAAAGCCGCTACAGCCTTCACCAAACGAGGGAGGTAATCCAAGAGGCTTCCCAGCTCCGTAGTAGAAAGGCTACGTCCCAAAAGCTGGTGTATCCCTCCACTCTCTTCCACACAGTGCTTAACTTCCCTCTGATACTCAAGCACACGCTCCAGATACCCAGCTACAGTCTGAGCTTGTAGCTTCTCACCGTAGAAGCGCATCTTCTTGAGGTAGCTACGAGAGGCAAAGAAGCGAGGTAAGAACCAAGAGTCTTCAATCGCCTTCCACTCCTGCAGGAGGCTCAGTGCATCTATCTCTAAGAACTCCTCACGGCAGTCAGCCGTGAGCGTGGCACGGAGTTCATCACGATGCTTCATATGCTCCCAGATCGAGCGCAGCTGGGCTATCTGATGCTCATCAAATGCAATAGCGGCGACAGATGAGTGCATCAGTGGAGAGGCTGAGATCTCTGAGAGGAGGTCTATACCAAGACGTAGACTTCGCTCACTATCCTCCAGATCTGCGCCAAAGATCTCCGCAAGGAGAATGCGCGCACGCTGTATGCGTCCTGCGAGAGTCACACCTTCATCAAGGAGACGTGCTAAGGTCTGCGGCTCTTGGATGCAGGCAAGTGTGGGCCACAAGCCAACCAGAGGATGCTCCGAGGGCTGCCCTGCAACATTGAGTACTGCGGGGAGCTTGCTACCAAGCAGCTCTTCGCAGTGTGTGATAAATCCCCCATCAAGATGTGCCAGCTGCTCGTTCAATGCAACCTCAAGAGGCTCTACCTCATACGACTCATAGCGCGATATACATTCGTAGAGGGAGAGCTTGGCTCCCTCGCGATCCTTATGAAGACTCTCCATATACTGGATCAGCAGCGTACGACGCTCGTAGAGCTTCTGAGCTATGGTGTCATATTCCTCTGGCTCTCGGATCTTAGCAGCATGCAGAGCTTTATCCAGCTGCTCCAAGACATGCTTCTTTGTCACCTTGTTGGAGTGAAGCTCAAGGCAGAAGGGATCAAGGCCAATCTTCTCAAGTCGGCTCTGCACCACGCTGAGAGCAGCCATCTTCTCTGCGACGAAGAGCACTCGCCGCCCCTGGTACAGCGCATTGGCGATGAGGTTCGTGATCGTCTGTGACTTCCCCGTACCCGGAGGACCATAGAGTATGAAGGAGGAGCCACGCCCTGCCTCCAAGACCGCAGATAGCTGTGACGAGTCTACGGGGACAGGTAGAGCAATGCTCCCTGGAGTCAGATGCTTATCCTCCTCTGCCAAGTTCGTCTGCAGAGACTGAGGTTGCCACTGGAGCGAACCACTGACGAGGCTGGCGACGACAGGATGCGAGAGAAGCTCCTCACGGTGATTATGAATATCGTGCCACATCAGGTACTTATTGAAGGAGAATGCCCCAAGGACACACTCCTCCTCGACATCCCACTTACTCTGCTCTCGGAGAGCGTCTCGGACTTGCGCAAAGATGAGGGATACATCCACACCATGCTCATCACGGGGAAGGGGATCAATCCCCTTGATACGTATGCCGTAGGTCTGGCGGATATATTCGATGAGGGTGATATTGAGTGATATCTCCTCATCTCGCTTGCGGATATAGTAGCGCCCACGCTTATAGACAAGATCCACGGGTAGGAGAAGAAGCGGAGCATAGCGTGCTCGAGGGCTATTCTTCTTCTCATACCAGCGAAGGAGTCCAATAGCAAGATAGAGCGGATTAGCCCCCGTCTCTTCCCTCGTCGTACGAGCATGACGATAGATATTCTTGAGGATCAACTGTGTCTCATCCTCAGCGTAGTAGGTATGTAAGAGTTTCTGCCTCGTGATATCATTTAGAATCAGCGGCTCCAGAGAGCTAATCATACTGGAGCGAAGTAAGCGCTCTTCTCTATCTACTCGTACGACTCCCTCAGGAATAGGATGGATGCAGTACTCCGTATTCTCCTGCAAGTAGTCCTCTATGGAAGCGACATCGAAGGAGATGAACTGTATGGCACGGCTACGGACAGAGAGATTGAGGAAATTGTTGCGCAGGGAGAAGTCCAAGAGCTTCCGCTCCCAGATATCAAGTTTATTGACCTCCGTCTTATCGTCATAGGCACGATCCAAATCATATCGAGTGCGATGGGTAGTCTCGATGGCACAAGCCGTATGCTTAGGAGCTTCCTCTGGAGCCAACCTCCACGTACCGCCCTCACTGAGGCGAGTTGGTAGCGAGATAATACCCTCCAAGCGACAGCGAGCTATGTCTATGAACATCTGAAACTCATTATCCTTCTTGAGATGCTGCCGAGCGATCTCCTGTGCATGCTCAAAGGAAGCATAGTCCTTAGTAAGCTCCGTACACTCAAGTACAAGCATCTCAGAGATCCCCTCAGAGCAGACCTTCTCTAAGAAAGAAGCATCATCACAGATGCTCTGACGGTAGCACACTTCACTGAGCCACACACCGAGGAAGGCATGCCCACGCATAACCACTACCCCACTATTGATCCCAACCGCCTCCAGCACAGAGGCCATCAAGAGAGTCAACTCAATGCAGTTCCCCTGATGAGTCTCAAGGACTTGATCAGAGAGCGTGATGCGCTGCCCGATAGCCTCATAGCTGGCAGGTACAGCACGGTAGATGATCCCCTCTTGATGGAGTGCAGCAAAGATGGCACTCACTTGCTCAACGACCGTATTGGGATCTCCATCTTGATACTCGACAAAGGCACTCGCCCCTGTCATCTGCTTGAGGAGAGCTGATGCCTTGACGACCATCCGCCCTACAGCTGGCTGATTAGGTACGACAAAAGAGGCCAGACACTGTGGAAGGATCTGCGTCCCCAGCCATTGATCAAATGCCATCAACTCCAAATCATACTCCCGTGAAAGCAAGACTTCTTCCCCGCTATAGATCTGTACAGTAAAGGAGGAGATGACACGCTCTGAGAGCTCAAGCAAAGCATCAGCCTTGGGGAGAACAGCGACATCAGAGATACGTACCGTGCTCCCACGATCAATACGGCTATATATAGCAGAGCGCTGCTCTTGGACAAAGCGTCCCTCAATAGAGACACTTATATCCAGCAGGTCTTCCTCACTGATATTCGTGAGCTCTATACTGCTGCAGACTGGGATATGGTTGTGTAGGAGTGCGTAATTGACATTCTTGATATAGTCAATATGTAGCTCTATCATCATCGTAGGGGTCGTTAGTCTGGTAGATATGGGAAGGCAAAAGATAACGCCTCTCACCGCTATAACACTCAAAGGTAGCTATATTTCAGAAGGTAGCTACGTAGAGAAATCTCCGTCTTTCCCCAAAGAAGAAGCCTCCCCTCAGAAGTGCAGTAGCTGAGAGAAATAGCTCAGTAGAAAGCACTACTATGAAGTCGGGAAAGTAACCAGTACTGGTCCGAGAGGTGACCAGTACTGCTCCACTCGCTGACCAGTATTGGTCGATATACCCAACCAGTACTGCTCACATCAGCGACCAGTACTGGTCGTAAAAGGAAGTAGCAGAGGAGGATCATCACACAGCCTTATATCCCTATTTATCCATCGGATAATCAACCACCTATCTCTATAGCCCACTTCATAGCAGCACCTGAGAAAGAAGCCTCTCCCCTATCCTCAGTAAAAAGGAGCCTCCCCACCGCTTCATGCGAAGCAGCGGGGAGGCTTATCTTGTCAGAGCGTAGAGCTACAAAGAGCTCTACGAGAAGTTACTTCTTCTTAGCGGGGAGGTGAATAGCCAGACCCAGGGCGTCAGCGATAGCTTCATAGAGAGCTTCGGAGTAGGTGGGGTGCCCATAGATCGTAGCGATGACTTCCTCAGCGGTAGCTTCCATCTCCATGATCAGCGAAGCCTGGCTGATCATTTCAGCAGCCATAGCACCGATGATGTGGATACCAAGGATCTCACCGTACTTATTGTCGAGGACAACCTTAACGAAGCCTTCCGTTTCACCAGAAGCGAGTGCACGGCCGTTAGCAGCGAAGGCGAACTTACCGATGCGGACATCACCGTACTTCTCACGTGCCTGGTCTTCGGTCAGACCGACCATAGCAACCTCTGGGCGCGTGTACACTACTGAAGGAGCAGAGAGCATCTTGAGTGCACGTTCGTTGCCCTGCAGAGCGTTCTCAGCAGCGACCTCACCCATACGGAATGCCGTGTGAGCAAGCATCTTCAGACCGTTGACGTCACCAGGAGCATAGATGCCCTTGACGCTGGTCTCCATAAACTTGTCGACCTTGATACGACCACGCTCGATTTCGAATTCGATCTCACCGACCCCTTCGAGATCAGGCACACGACCGATAGAGAGCAGAGCCTTTTCAGCTTCGATAGTCGTACCATCCTTGAGGATAGCAGCGAGCTTGCCCGAGCGGTCTTCGATCTTTTCGATAGCAGCACCAGTCAGGATCTTGATACCACGCTTTTCGAGTTCGCTACGGAGCGTCTTAGAGACTTCCTTATCAAGAGCAGGGATGATGTAGTCAGCCATCTCGATGATCGTCACCTTCGTACCGAGGGATACGAGGGCTTCGGCCATTTCGACACCGATGACACCACCACCGATGACGACGAGGCTTTCGGGACGCTCTTCGAGGCTGAGGATATCGTCACTGGTCAGGACTGCAGGATGATCGAGACCAGGGATAGGCAGACGACCTACCTTAGAGCCACCTGCGAGGATGATCTTGTCAGCCTTGATGATGTCCTTACCATCGACGACGACGTCCTTGTCTCGGTTGATCTTACCGACACCGCGGAAGACTTCGACACCATTGCTCTTGAGGAGTGAGTAGACACCGCCCGTAAGCTTCTTCACTACGCTGTTCTTGTAAGAGACGAGCTTCTTCATATCGACAGAGAAGCTGGTGTCTGCGAAGTTGATACCGCGAGCTGCAGCCTGTGCGACACCATCGAGGATCTCAGCATTGCGGAGGAACGTCTTGGTAGGAATACAGCCCTTGTTGAGGCAGGTACCACCGAATTCAGCCTTCTCAACGATAGCGACCTTTGCACCGAGCTGTGCAGCACGGATAGCAGCTACGTAGCCAGCAGGGCCACCACCGATGACGCAGAGGTGGTAAGAGCCTTCGAGATGTACCAGAGGAAGCGCAGCACCTTCGTGCTTAGGACCTTCCTGCTTTTCAGGTACGATCTCATCCTTTGTACGGACGGTCTCAAGGCTTTCGCCAGCTTCACCGATGTAACCAATAACTTCGGCGATGGGTACCGTCTCACCAGCCTGGTGAGTGATCTTGAGGAGCACACCCGAAGCTTCAGCTTCGAGCTCCATGCTCGTCTTGTCGGTCATGATTTCGAGGAGGACTTCACCAGCCTGTACGGGGTCTCCCTCGTTCTTGCGCCAGCTGACGATCTCACCTTCGGTCATATCTAAGCCCGTCTTGGGCATGATGATCTCTGTTGCCATATCTATATTTAGGATCTTCTTTTGTGGTTCGAGTGGTTGATTTAAACGAGGAGAGGGAGTGGAGACTCCAGGGTAGCCTTCAGCTCTTGCATGAACTTAGCTGCACCAAGACCATTGATGACACGGTGGTCGCTGGTCAAGCTCATCTTCATGATGGGGCGGATGACGACCTCGCCGTTGCGTACGACGGGCATTTCCTTCGTCCCTGCGATGGAGAGGATGGCGGAGTTAGGCTGGTTGATGATCGAGGTGAAGGACTCGACACCATACATACCCAGGTTGGAGATGGTGAAGGTGCTACCTTCCTGATCCTGTGGGGTAAGCTTCTTGCCAACAGCACGCTCGGTGATATCCTTGAGACGAAGCATCAAGTCTACGAGGCCAAGCTTCTCTGCCCCATGAACGACAGGAACAAGAAGGCCTTCATCCATACCGACCGCCATAGCGAGGTTCACATAGTTATGAAGCTCGATCTGTGAGCCATCTGCAGAGAGTGAAGCATTGATATAAGGGTGATTCATCAGCGTGCGCACGACAGCTATGGAGATGATATCCGTGACAGTGAGCTTCTTGCCAGTCTTCTCCTTGATAGGCTCGAGGAGCTGCTTGCGGAGCTTTGTAGCTTCGTACATATCTACCTCATAGTTCAAGACGAAGGTAGGAGCTGAGAAGTAGCTATCGGCCATACGCTTAGCGATGACGCGACGCATCATGTTCATTGGTACGATCTCGACTTCACCTGGAGCTGCAGCAATTGAAGAGGCTGCAGGTGCAGGAGCGTGAGCTGAAGCAGCGGGAGTGGCTGCAGGTGCAGCAGCTGGAGCGGCGGCAGGAGCAGCAGGCTTATCCAGCGTGAAGGGATCGATGATCCCCTCGAGGTTGGGGTAATAGCGATCTCCAAGGACAGCAGCTACATCAGATCGCGTGATCTTCCCACGGAAGCCCGTCCCCTTAATCGTAGAGGTATCGACGCCAAAGGCATCAGCGATCTTCTTAGCCAGAGGAGTGATGCCACCTGCCTTCTCGTAGCTGAACTCAGCTACGTCCTCAGCGTGGATACGCCCCTTGTAGCCAGAGCCTGCGATCGCATTCAGGTCGACTCCCATGCGGTGAGCCAATGAGCGAGCTGCAGGTGTGGCTCTTAGTTTATCATTTCCCATATTCAGATTATTCTTATGACGTATAGCCCTCACCTGTGATTGGGGTAGAGGGCTATACGCGGATAGTATCTTCGTGTGCGACGATTAGCGCTTGTCGTAGAGGCGCTCGATATACTTCAGGATGCGGTCAACATCGGGAAGCATAGCGACCTCGAGAGAGTGGTTGTAAGGCGTAGGGATATCCTCAGCGGCTAGACGCAGGATGCGGCTATCGAGATAGTCGAAGGCACCGCTCTCAGCGATAGAAGCTGCGATCTCACCGAGGAAACCACCCGTCTTGTGAGCATCGTTTACGAGGAGTACACGACCTGTCTTGCGGACAGACTCAATGATCGTCTCACGATCCAGCGGAGCCAGCGTCATGAGGTCAACCACTTCGACCTCGATACCCTTCTCAGCAGCCTTGTCAGCAGCCTTGAGGACGCGCTCCAGCATACGGCCATAGGTAACCACAGTGACATCCTTACCGACGCGCTTGATATCAGCCTTGCCAATAGGCAGGACAAAGTCAGGAGAGGTAGGTACCTCACCCTTCATGTTGTACTGAGCCTTGTACTCAAGGAAGATCACGGGGTTGTTGTCACGGATAGCGGCCTTCAGCAGACCCTTGACATCTGCAGGGGTACCTGGAGCTACGACCTTGAGACCAGGGATGTGGCAGAACCATGATTCGAGACTCTGAGAGTGCTGAGCAGCAGAGCCCAGACCCGAGCCAGCAGCACAGCGGAAGACAACGGGCACAGAACCCTTACCACCATACATATAGCGGGTCTTAGCAGCCTGGTTCACGATGTTGTCCATCATATACACGACGAAGTCCATGAAGGTCACGTCGACGATAGGACGCATCCCCGTCAGAGCAGCACCGACAGCACAACCCGAAATAGCGTTCTCGGAGATAGGCGTGTCACGTACACGCTCACTGCCGAATTCCTCCAGCATACCTACTGAGGTACCGAAGTCACCACCATAGACGCCGACATCTTCACCCATAAGGAAGACGTTCTCATCGCGACGCATCTCTTCGCTCATCGCTTCGATGATGGCGTCACGCACGGACATCACCTTTGTTTCTTGTCCTTCTATCATAATAGTTTATTCTTTTTCTTAGGGTTAGTGAAGAGCTGTGGCCTATTCGGTGAAGATATCTTCGAAGGCCGACTCAGGAGAGGGCTCGGGACCCTTGCGACCGTACTCTACGGCAGCGTCAATGGCCTTGTGGCTTGCAGCTTCGATAGCATCGAGCTCCTCAGCCTTAGCAAGCTTCTTATCAAGCAGGTAGTTACGGAACTTGAGGATTGGATCCTTCTTCTTCCACTCGTCTACCTCTTCCTTCGTACGATACTTACCAGGATCAGAGGTCGAGTGACCGTACCAGCGGTAGGAGATAGCTTCGACGAGGACAGGCCCCTTGCCAGCGCGCACATCCTTGATCACCTTGTCCATCGTCTCACGTACAGCTAAGAGGTCATTACCATCTTCGATGAAGACGCCAGGGACACCATAGGCAGCAGCACGCTCATAGACGTGCTTCGTACGCATTACAGAGCTAATAGGCGTAGAGATACCATAGCCGTTGTTGATACAATAGAAGATTACGGGGAGATTCCAGATGGCTGCCATGTTCAGCGTTTCATGGAAAGAACCTTCATTAGTAGCGCCGTCACCGAAGCAGCATACGACGATCTTACCCGTGTTCTTCATCTTCTGAGTGAGGGCTGCACCGATAGCGATACCCATACCGCCACCGACGATCCCATTGGCGCCGAGGTTGCCGGCGTCGACATCAGCGATGTGCATCGAGCCGCCCTTACCCTTACAGACGCCATTTGCCTTACCCATGATCTCAGCCATCATACCATTCAGGTCAATGCCCATAGCGATACTCTGACCGTGGCCACGGTGATTGGAGGTAATGAGGTCGCCCTTCTCCAGACCAGCGATAGCACCGACGTTAGCAGCTTCTTCGCCCACGGAGAAGTGCGTCATACCAGGGACTTCCCCACGACGCACCAGCTGGTTGACCTTGTTGTCGAAGTTGCGGATGTCCTCCATCATGCGGTACATATCCAGCAGTTCTTCTTTCTTGAGTTTAGCCATAACTGTATTCTATTTAGATACTTATTTGATCTTCTATTTCTGCAGCGCCTCGGCAGCACTTCCATCTTAGCATTCAGGAGGAGCACTACTACAGGCTTATGCGTCGTGATTCAGGAGCATCTCATGCTCTAATAAGGGAAAATAATCCGCATTAACCCTCCGTATTGTCATATTGACTATGCAAAGATATGCATTACGCATAAATCCCATCACACCGCAGCTCCTTCAGACGAGTTTTCACCGCTCCTCAGGCCCAATTTTAAGAGAGTTTGTATCTTATTCTGAGCCTAAAATACGGCTTTTAGCAAGTCAACCAAGAATCCGAAAAGTGACTTTCAGTTAGAAAACAGCAAGAGAATCAGATGGTTCACTCATTAGCCACTCATTTTAATAAGCTTGAGCTATTCCTTCATTTACCCTATCAATAGCTGCTACTTTAAATAGAGACTATTGCCGCGAGTCCTGCCCTCTTTTTAGCGTGCTAAGGCACTGTGCGCCCAGCTCCCCGACATGCCCCTCCGAAGAGATACACAAGCCCTTCGCCTTATCGCCAGTATTCCTCTTATCCAGCGGAGGGAAAAGTACCATTCCCGCGAAGGAAAAAACGTCTTCACACAGTGGTTTTCTTCTATCTATGCACGTAGTCTTAAAGACCAGGTACGCAAATCCCAAGACCCACGTACGGAGATATTAGAGCTACGTATGTAGTCCAAACTTATCTACCACTCGTCCACAACTTTTATCCCTATGCGGAGCAACAACCTGGTATAGGTCACTTCACAAAGCTATATAGGAATCAGTCCAAAGCTATATGGCTTTCTTCCCCATCCTATATAGCTCTACCCACGTACTCATAGGTCATTTAGCGAGAATCTCACTCCTCTGAGAGGCAAAATGAATAGATTACCCTACCCTATTTATCTATCTTAGATATATCAAGTAGAGCGTGATGCCGCTAAGGGTGGATATAAAAAGCCACCGCACAGAGCTGGGATAGCTGCGTGCGGTGGCACAATGATTCTTTCAGATAGCCGAGAGCTTACTCTGCTTCGTCCTGGTCTGCAAAGTCCGTGATACCGGCCTCGATGAGGATGTTGTACCAAGTGTAAAGCTTCTTGATGTCCGAGGTGTAGACACGCTCGCGGTCAAAGTTAGGAATCACTTCACCGAACGAGTTGCGTAGCGCATCGCTATCCTTGAGGAGTTCTTCAGACACTGCTACACCAGCCTGCTTCTCATGGAGACGCGTGAGGACTTCCGAGAGAGCAATATCTTCGCCGTCAGTGAACATAGAGATATCACCAAGCGATACCACACGGTCCTTGGGCAGAACGGGGATACGCTTCTGAGTCTGGAGAGACTCGACGATGAGCGTATTCTTGCCGGAGGAGAGGAGACGATAGAGTCCAGGCTTGCCTGAGATAGAGAGAATGGTCTTCAACATATAGGATCTTATTTGAGCGGGAGGCTGGCTGCCTCCCTTGATGGGTGCAAAAATAGGGATATTTGAGTGAATAGCCACTGAGAAAGCTCAATCGAGGAGCTTATCAAAGAGACTATCAAGCTGGGGGATGAGAGGATGAGCCTCATCATTATATATCAGGAATTCTGCACGCTGAGCTAATTCCTCCTGAGACATCTGATGCTGCATGCGAGCACGGACAGCTTCCTCACTTGCGCCATCACGTGCCATAGCTCGCTGCAAACGAAGCGTATCATCAGCAAGGACAGCCAAGACACCATCGGTATAGGCATCAAGGCCAGCATCCAGAAGCAAGGCACTCTCTAAGGCACACAAGCGTTTCCCTTCTGCGCTGAGCCCTTCACGCCAAGCGACAAAGTCACGACGCACAGCGGGATGCACGAGGGCATTGACTTGCTCCAGAAGAGAGCGATCTACGAAGATCAGCGATGCCAGCGCCTTCCGATCCAGTAACCCCGAAGGAGCATAGATACCTGCACCGAAAAGGGCAATCATCGCTTCTCGGAGCTCTCCATCAGTATCGTAGAGAGCCTTAGCACGGCTATCAGTATCATAGACGGGGATACCACGCTCCTCAAGTAGACGAGCTATGTAACTTTTTCCACTACCTATCCCCCCCTGTGACCCCCAGCGTGTAGATACCATGAGAGGTACGAGCCGAATGCAGAGGACTACTTGCGCTCTTCGATGACATACTGCACGCGGTCAGGAGTCAAGCGATAGTGCTTGAGCCAATCAGGCTTCTGCACAAGAGTGATGGGGAGCTGACGAGGAGTTTCCCCAGAAGCATTGCCAGCCGTCACGAGATCGGGATAAGCTACAGCTATCTTCAGCTCCTCAGGCTTAATATCCTTGTAGCGAGAGCGAGGTAGCGTGAGCTGGATCGTAGCTACTCGAGGTAAGGGCAGAAGAACGAATCCCTCTGGAGCACCTGTCACCTCGACGGGGAGAGTGAAGGTCTGCTCCGTAAGCTGCTCTACGGGGACATGGACCTGCACCACATTGGTCGAGGCATATACTCCATCGGGGAGGAGAAGGCGTACCTTCGTCGTCGTCGTCGCCTTCAGCATGTGCTCCTCAAAGGGAGCTGTAAGAATCGTTGTCAACGTGTCTAAGGCCTTCCCCGAAGCAAATACGGTGATCTCCGTTGGAGTAAGCTCAATATCACCGATGGCATAGCCCGTAGCGACCTGCGGCAAACTTCCCAACGTGATCGGAAGCACCTTACGATGACGACGGTAAGCCGTCGCATTAATTGAAGCGGGTGAGATGGAGATGACACGAGCTGATGTAGCAAGTCGACTCCGCACTTCACCCGAGAGGGCAGAAGCCGAAAGCGAGAAGCCCGCGATGATCTGATGATCACGCTGCAGACGAAGGCGGATAGGAGCCAGTCCACGAGTCGTATACTCCAAGAGATGCCCTCCTTCATCCTCTAAGCTGACCTCAATGTACTCAGGTAGCTTCGTCTGCATACCCACCTCAGGTGGGATGGAATCATACACCACGGGGATATGCAGCGTATAGGTAAAGCGACGCTGAAGGCTCTGCACGAACCAGAAGGTAGCAGAGAGCAAGACAAAGACGAGGAAGATAAAGAGCTCCCTACTCCTACGACGCTTGGGCGGGGAGGAGTTCAGCTTTCGGGCTGATAATGGGACTCTCGGAGGGGAGTTCTTCAGATCTAATCGCATAGCTCGTAGACATTGATCCGCACGATCACACGGCGGATATGAAGAGAGGCTGCCCGCACACTTGTAGCAGGCAGCCTCTTATATTTATGAGACCGTAGGCTGTAGGCTACTTGGCAGCTGCCTCGGGATCCCCTGCAGGGAAGACAGAGCCCTTATCAACACGGACACGTACTCCATCGGCGATCTCGACGACGAACTCAGTCTCCTTGATATCCTTGATCACCCCATAGAGGCCACCAGAGGTCACGATGCGATCGTTGGTGCCGAGTGCATCACGCTTCTTCTGCAGCTCCTTCTGACGCTTCTGCTGAGGGCGAATCATGAAGAGCCAAAAGATCACGAAGATCGCAACCATCATGATGATAGTAGAGAAGCCACCGCCACCATTTTGTCCTGCGGCCTGGAGGAGAATCATTTCCATTCGTTCTGTGTATTAAGTATTGGGTAAATATGCTACGTTACTATGGAGGACTATACTACTTGAGTATCTTCCCTTCCTCCTTCAACTTTCGTGCCAAGGCATCAAGGACACCATTGACGAAGGAGGCGCTATGGTTCGTCGAGTAGTGCTTTGCCAGCTCGACATACTCATTGATCGTGATCTGAGTAGGGATAAGAGGGAAGTAGAGGAACTCCGTCACAGCGAGATTGAGCAGCAGAGCATCACTATCTGCCAGACGCTCACTACTCCACCCTGCACTCAGCACAGGCTCAATGAGCTTCATCTGATCATTGTACTTCAGCAGAGTCTGACGGAAGAGCAGACGAGCAAAGCGCTCATCATCCTCATCCTTGAAGGCCGGACGGATATCATCGTCGATGGCAGTATCCTCTTCGCTCTTGCGCAGAGTCTTCTCAACGAAGTCCTTCACGACTTCTACGGGACCATTCTCCAAGCGTGCACTCTGATAAGCGCCTGCTTCTCGAGCCTCAGTGAGGGCAGCCTGTAGCGCTTCATCTTCCGTAGCGGGACGATCTTCGACCTCAGCCTTCTCGACTTCTCTCAAGTCATCCTGCCAGTAGATCGAATGCTGCTCCAGCCATTCGGCGAGCATCTCATCTGTCGTGATGATCTGTGTAAAGACATCGACCCAGAAGGCACGATCCTCTTCAAAGCCTACCTCAGTAGCCTTGAGATAATTTGCATAGATATCCGAAGCTTCGATGCGACGGAGGAGGTGGCGCAGGAGTGCTTCATCTTCCTCCCAGCGGAGGCTGAAAGCCCTCATACCACGTGTTCAGCTTCTCTGACGCCGCAAGCTTAGCAGCCAAGCGATTCTCCAGAAGGCGCAGATTGGGGCTACGCTCTGCCTTAGTCGCAAGATGCTTATTCTTACGGATCTCAAGCACCTCACGGTAGAACTCCGTGAAGGACGGTATAAGCTGTAGGAGGAAGAGGTAAAGGTCGTACGTACGATGGAGACTGAGCAAGAGATCCTGCTCAGCAGCGGTCAGCTTCAGCTCACCACGATGCAGGTGAGCATAAGCCACCTGCAGTACACGGGTGCGTATTAGTACTCTATTGATCATAATTTCAAGTCACTTACTCCTGCTCTGCGGTCTTACTAACACGGCCAGAGGACTCAGGAAAGTAGGACAAAGAACGCACAGATACTCAAGAAGTAGTACACAAAGATACGAGGATTTCGCCAAATAGCCACTCCATACCTACACAACGGCTCATGATCCCCCACCTCCACAGATAAAGCCTTATAGAAAGGAATATAGTGCCGCCTTCCCATGCTATAGCTCCCATTTAAGGAATCTCTTTCATTGCTTTCTCCTCTATGGCAAAAGCTACACCTCCCAAGGAGGCAATCCATACCCACAGATGAGGGAGATACCGGCCTATATTGGTCGTTGGATGAACCTATATTGGTCACGGCGCTGACCTATATAACTCGTCAGGACGACCTATATAGGTTCACCCAACGACCAATATAGGTTGATGAAGCTCCTCCAAGAGGTCGCCTTTGAGACGATCATTTTCTCTCAATACCTAAACAGCAAATAGGGAGGATGAAGCTCTATCGGCTCATCCTCCCTATCCTATTCTGATGGTAATACCAACGGCCCTACTATTGAGCCCAGACCACAGGGAAATACTGCTCAAGGATCTCCCGAGCAGCATCTACCTCCTCTGGTGTAGGCTCATGGACATGCTCCAATGGATACTCCCGTCCAAGCGTCTCATACTTATGCTTACCATAGGTATGGTAGGGCAAGAGCTCCAGACGCTCAATGTTCTCATAGCTACCGAAGCGCTCTCCAAGAGCATGGAGCGCCTCGGGCTGGTCGCTATAGCCAGGCACTAAGACATAGCGCATGCGCACGGGCTTCCCCATCTGTCGAAGCTGCTCCGCCGTAGCAAATGTATTCGCGTTGGACTGAGTCGTCAAGCGACGATGCCCTTCGGGTAAGACATGCTTGCAGTCAAGCAGGACCATATCGACGATCGAGAGGAGCTCATCCACATAAGCATTGCGGATGCTACCCTGAGTATCGAGGCAGATATGTATCCCCTCTTCCTTGAGTTGGCGACACAGAGGAATGAGCGCCTGCGCCTGTACGGTGGGCTCTCCTCCACTGAAGGTAATCCCCCCACGCTTCCCAAAGAAAGGGCGCTCACTAATAGCTCGTCGCAGGACCTCAGCCTCCTCGATGAGCTTCCCGCCCTTCCCGATAGGGATGGTATCAGGGTTGGCACAATAGAGGCACTGGAAGTTGCATCCCTGGAGGAAAACCACTAAGCGTAGCCCTGGACCATCGAAGGTCCCCATGGATTCAAAGGAGTGGATACGTAGCATAGCGAGCTATAAAAAGAGCGGGCGAAGGGTCGACACTGATCCTTCGCCCGCTACTATATTAATAGGTATTCAGAGAACTCCCCGCCTTAGCGCATGCGCTTGTGGAAGGAGCGCGAGATGACCTCGAGCTGGTGCTCACGGCTGAGCTTGACGAAGTTCACGGCATAGCCAGAGACACGGATCGTCAGCTGAGGATAGTTCTCAGGGTGTACCATAGCATCCTCGAGCATCTCACGATTCAGGACATTCACATTGAGGTGGTGTGCACCCTTGGTGAAGTAGCCGTCCATCATCGAGATGAGGTTCTCATTCTGCTCGCTCTTGCTGGAGCCGAGAGAGTGAGGGATGATGCTGAAGGTGTTACTAATACCATCGGCAGCATCGGTGTAGTCGAGCTTAGCCACTGAGCTGAGCGAAGCGATAGCACCGTGGTTGTCACGACCGTGCATGGGGTTAGCACCTGGAGCGAAGGCCACTCCCTTACCACGACCATCAGGCGTAGCACCCGTCTTCTTACCGTACATCACGTTAGAGGTGATCGTCAGGACAGAGAGCGTAGGCTCAGCGTTCTTGTACACGGGCAGCTCCTTGAGGAGACCAGAGAAGATGTGGGTGATATCGTAAGCGATCGTATCGGCGCGATCGTCGTCGTTACCATAGCAGGGGAACTCACCTTCGATCTTGAAGTCTTCGGTCAGGCCCTGTTCATTGCGGATAGGCGTCACCTTAGCATAGCGGATAGCCGAGAGTGAGTCTGCTGCGATCGAGAGACCAGCGACACCATAAGCGAGGTTGATCTTAGGATCGGTATCGATGAATGCCATCTGTGCAGCCTCGTAGTAATACTTGTCGTGCATGTAGTGGATGATATTCATCGAGTCGTTGTAGACGCGAGCGATGACCTTGAGGACCTTGAGGTAGTTATCCCAGACCTGGTTGAAGTCGAGGACGTCACCCTTGAGTTCGGGGATCCCTTCGACCATGAGCGTACCAGAGATTTCGCAGCGACCACCATTGACAGCCAGGAGCAGAGCCTTAGCGAGGTTGGTACGTGCACCGAAGAACTGGATCTGCTTACCGATCTCCTGATAAGATACGCAGCAAGCGATACCGTAGTCATCAGAGTGGCGGGTAGAGCGCATCAGGTCGTCATTCTCGTACTGGATAGAAGACGTATCAATAGATACCTGAGCAGCGAACTCCTTGAAGCCTTCGGGGAGTGAGGGGCTCCAGAGGACCGTGAGGTTAGGCTCGGGGCTTGGACCGAGGTTGTAGAGAGTCTGGAGGAAGCGGAAGCTCGTCTTCGTGACCTTATGACGACCATCGAAGAGGCGACCACCGATAGACTCAGTTACCCACGTGGGGTCACCAGCGAAGATCTCGTTGTATGAGTCCATACGCAGGTGGCGAACCATACGGAGCTTGATGACAAACTGGTCGATCAGCTCCTGAGCGAGCTCTTCGGTCAGCGTACCGTGGTCGAGGTCATACTGGAGGTAAATGTCGAGGAAGCTCGATACATTCCCGAGAGACATCGCAGCACCATCCTGATCCTTGATAGCAGCGAGGTAAGCGAAGTAAACCCACTGTACAGCTTCAGCAGCCGTGTAGGCGGGACGACGAACATCGAAGCCATAGCCAGCGGCCATCTCCACGATCTTCTTCAGAGCACGGATCTGCTCAGCGACTTCTTCGCGCAGACGGATCGTGTGCTCGGTCATAGGGCCATGGATGCCAGCGAGGTCTTCCTTCTTCCAAGCGATGAGACGATCAGCCCCATAGAGAGCTAGACGACGGTAGTCACCGATGATACGACCACGAGCATAGTTGTCAGGCAGCCCCGTAAGGAAGCTGTTACTACGGAAGGAGCGGATCTCGTCGGTATATACATCGAAGACACCATCATTGTGGGTCTTGCGGTAGTGGGTGAAGATATCGGTAACGCGAGGGTCAACTTCGAGACCATTCTCATGGACGGCCTTCTCGACGACCTTGTACCCACCGAAGGGCTTCATGGCACGACGAAGGACCTGGTCAGTCTGCAGACCGACGATGACTTCGTTATCCTTATCAATATAGCCTGGAGCGTACGCCGTAATACCAGAAATCGTGCTGGTATCGATTGAGCGTACGCCATGTGGATTTTCGCGCTCTTCCTTGAGAGCCTGGAGGCAGTGCTCCCAGACGCGCTTGGTCTTCTCCGTAGGGCCAGAGAGGAAGGAGGAGTCACCATCATAAGGGGTGACATTCTGAGAAACGAAGTCGCGGACGTTGAGTTCGACTTCCCACACGCCTGACTTAAATTGGGGCTGTTCTTGCATAACGCTAAAGAGGTTAGTTAAATGTAGTCTATACTACCTATGGTGTAGGCTAAAGAAAGTGGTAGTGCATCGCCTTAGACCACTCATCTCATCGCTTTCGGTGCAAAGATATAATAAACATTCGAATTGCAAACTACTAAGCGCAATATTCACACTTAGCACACTCTCCACACACCTGTGCAATCTTTAACATTCCTCCTCAAGCAGTACAATCATCTCCTGCATATATAATATAAGGTATAGAGAGCGTCCCGTCATCACGTACCACACCTAAGAGAAGCAGCTCCCAGGAATTCACTCACCTCAGCCCAAGGATCAGGCTGATGATATCAGTCCTATATTATATAGAATATCAGAGATACGGTACATACAGTGACTTTCAGAGGTCACAAAATGAACCAGTACTGGTCAGCGAAGCGAGCAGTACTGGTCACACTGCGGACCAGTACTGGTAACTATCATCAACCAGTACTGGTCGGACGAATGACCAGTACTGGTTCACATCATCCACCTATAGAGCAATGCCCGCAAACCCTATATACACAGAGTATCCCTCACTATCGAAGAGGATACCAATCCCCCCCTTTCACTATACGATCAGGAGACGTGGCGACAAGTTCTCCCCTCTCAAAAAGAAGGCCCCACAATTAGAGTAAAGTTGAGGGGGGGGGGCAGAGAGCAAAGCCAAGACCTTTTCCTCTTCAGGTCTTTCTCGAGGGTGAGTACAGCTTTTTGCATAACTTTGTAGATATGAACTTAGCTCAACTACAGACCGGGCAGAAGGCCGTCATCGTGCGAGTCGGTGGATCTGGTGCTTTCCGCAAGCGCATCCTTGAGATGGGTTTTGTGCAAGGCAAGGAGATTATGGCCGTGCACAATGCGCCCCTCCGAGATCCTATATACTACAAGATCCTGGACTATAATGTCTCGCTCCGACACCGCGATGCAGAGCGCATTGAGGTGCGTCTTCTCGAGCCCTTCGAGGAGCAGACTGATACCGTCGATGCCCCGCAAGAGCTACTTCCAGATCCCGAGCTGCACAGCCTCCACCGCATGGAGCTGGGACATATCAAGACCCGCGAGCTCCCCACCCTGCGCATTGCCCTCCTCGGTAACCCCAACTGCGGGAAGACCTCCCTCTTCAACCAAGCCAGTGGTGCCCACGAGCACGTAGGGAACTACAGTGGCGTAACCATTGAGGCTAAGAGTGGGTACATATATTATGGAGGTTACCGTATCGAGCTCATCGACCTACCAGGCTCCTACTCCCTCTCTCCTTATAGTCCCGAAGAGGTCTACATCCGTAACTATCTTACGGGTAAGGAGCGCCCCGACCTGGTGCTCAACGTTGTTGACACCTGCAATATTGAGCGCAACCTCTACCTCACACTCCAGATCAAGGAGCTCGGGCTACCTGTCGTCGTCGCACTGAATATGTTCGACGAATTCATGCAGCGCAAGGAGTACTTCGACTACCCTCGTCTCTCGCTCCTTCTTGGTGTCCCGATGATCCCTACAATCTGCCGTACAGGCTTGGGGCTGGAAGCCCTATTTGATGAGATCATCAGCTTAGCAAAGGGGCTAAAAGAGGGCGATGAGCAACTAACCGACATAGAGACTGGTAAGCTTCGCCCACTACGTATCCCCTATGGATCCCTCCTCGAGCCACTCATCAGCGAGCTGGAGAAGAAGATTCAGGAGCATACCGACATTACCGATCCTATCATCGCACACTCCACTGCCGTCAAGCTCCTCGAGCGCGACAGCGAGATCGAGAAGCAACTCCTCTCACGCTACCCTCGTGGGGGCTTTCTCCTATCCGCTCGAGACTTTGCCCTACGCAAGCTCCATGAGCAGACAGAGGAGGAGGCTGAATCACTGATCACAGATGCCCGCTATGGCTTCATCTCGGGCGCACTCAAGGAGACCTACTTCCCTAAGCATACCGGCAAGCGAACACTCACCGACCGCATTGACGACATCGTCACCAGCCGTCTGTGGGGCTTCCCGCTCTTCCTTTTACTGATGGGGCTGATGTTCTTCTTCACCTTTACCCTCGGACAATACCCGATGGACCTGATTGATGCTGGGGTAAATGCCCTCGGCGAATGGGTCGGTGGAGTGATGAGCGAAGGCCCACTGCGTGACCTCATCGTCGATGGTGTCATCGCTGGGGTCGGGGGCGTAATTGTCTTCCTCCCACAGATCGTCATCCTCTACCTCTTCATTTCGCTCCTCGAGGATAGTGGATACATGGCCCGTGCCGCCTTCATCATGGACAAGCTCATGCACCGCATGGGCCTACATGGTAAGTCCTTCATCCCGCTGATCATGGGCTTTGGCTGTAATGTACCAGCCGTGATGAGTACCCGTATGATCGAGAGTCGCAAGAGCAGACTGATCACGATGCTCGTCCTCCCATTCATGAGTTGCTCGGCACGCCTACCAGTCTATCTGCTCTTAGCTGGCGCCTTCTTCCCCATCCCTTGGCAGGCAACCTTGGTACTCTTCTCGCTCTACCTCATCGGTGTACTGATGGCGGTCATATCAGCCCGACTACTAAAGAGCGCTGTCTTCAAGGGAGAGGACATCCCCTTCGTCATGGAGCTTCCTCCCTACCGTCGCCCGACAGTGCGCTCGGTAGCCATCCACGTATGGATGCGCTCCAAGCAGTACTTACAGAAGATGGGTACGGTGATCTTAGCAGCCTCCATCATCGTGTGGTTCATGAGCTACTATCCTCGTCAGAATGATCTGCGTGAACAGAAGGACCAGCAGGTCGAAGCACTCACCCAGTCTACCCTCCCCGAGGACATCAAGCAGTCTCGCATTGATTCACTCGAGCACAGCTTCGCCACCTACCACCAAGAGCAGTCTATCATCGGGCGTATCGGGCACCTCAGTGAGCCCGTGATCCGCCCCTTGGGCTTCGACTGGAAGATGGGCGTAAGCATCGTATCAGGCCTTATGGCCAAGGAGGTCGTCGTCAGCACAATGGGGGTCATCTATACGGGCAATGGAGAGGATGGCGATGAAGCTCTCTCCCAGCTCTCCACCCGCATGAAGCAGGAGGTCCGTGCCGATGGATCACCCTCCTTCACGCCCATCATCGCCTACACCTTCATGCTCTTTGTCCTGCTTTACTTCCCTTGTGTCGCGACCCTCATCGCAATCGGTCGTGAGGCTGGTCACTGGAAGTGGGGACTCTTCTCCGCGCTCTACTCCTGCGGGATAGCGTGGCTCATCTGCTTCATCGTCTATCAGACCGCTCACCTCTTAGGCTAAGCAATATCCCTATGGCTCAAGAAATAGCTGTACTCATCATTCTGGCTATCGTGGTCTTCTTCATCGGACGCGCACTCTACCGTATGCTTCGCCCGAAGAAGGAAGACGACAAGAACGATAGTGGCTGCTCGGGATGCTCCGGCTGCTGCCACTAGCTCTTCTATCTTCACATCCGCACAACTCTATCATCTCATGTATATATGCTTGTAGACATCCTACTCTTCCTACTTGGGATCGTCCTGATTATAGTCGGGGCTAACTACCTCACCGAAGGAGCTTCGACCTTGGCACGTCGTATGGGGCTCTCGCCTCTGGTCGTGGGTCTCACGATCGTAGCCTTCGGCACCTCCGCTCCTGAGCTTATCGTCAGCCTCATGTCTGCACTTAAGGGCAATGCTGATATCGCTATGGGGAACGTCGTCGGCTCCAATATCTTCAACCTCCTCGCTATCGGTGGGGTGACAGCAGTAGTAGCTCCGATCACCGTCACCCAGAGTACGATCCGACGCGAGATACCGCTGATGCTCCTCTCCTTCTTGGTGCTCTTCTTCCTTGCCTACGATACGATCTTTGCGGGTACGGGAGCGATGGAGAACATCCTCTCACGAGGAGAAGGGCTTACTCTGCTGGGCTTCTTCCTCATCTTCCTTACCTATACCTTTCGCCATCGCCAAGGATAGCCCCAATGATCCTCACGCAGACAACACGCCCCTCAAGCCTTACCCCATCTGGCTCCTCATCGTCTTCATCGTCGGTGGGCTCGCTGCACTGGTCTATGGTGGAGACCTCTTCGTCACCTCAGCATCAAGCATTGCACGCACCTTTGGCATGAGTGAGAGCTTCATCGGCTTGACTATCGTTGCGGCTGGCACATCACTCCCCGAGCTGGCTACGTCCGTAGCAGCTGCCCTCAAGAAGCAGCCCGAGATAGCCGTAGGGAATATCGTCGGGTCAAACATCTTTCAACGTCTTCCTTATCCTCGGTGTCAGCTCCAGCATCACCCCGATCCGCATCGGTGGCGTCACGCCTCTGGACTTCCTCGTCATGATAGCCGCAGGTATCATGCTCTACATCTTCGCAGTCCTCTTCGGTCAGCGGGTAGTCAAGCGTGGCGAAGGTGCGATCCTCGCCCTTGGCTTCATCGCCTACACCGTCTACTTGATCATGCAGCTCTAATCCCCTAACCTTCTGGTATACCTCTACCCATGGCACAGATTAGCCTCAGCTTTTCCCCCGAGGAAGAAGCCCTCATCGACCAAGAGTACCAAGCCCTCATAGCGGACTATATAGCGTCGCCTCACCGACAGAAGACTGAGATCATCGACCAGGCCTTCCGCCTGGCTCGTCATGCACACGGATTGGTACGCCGACGCAGCGGAGAGCCCTACATCCTCCACCCCATCGCAGTAGCTCGTATCGTATGCAAGGAGATCGGCCTCGGGATCTACCTCGATCTGCTGCGCACTCCTGCACGATGTCGTCGAGGATACCGAGTACACCGTAGAGGATATCCGCCGTGGCTTCGGTGATAAGATCGCACAGATCGTCGAAGGTCTTACGAAAGATCTCCACCGAGCAGGTACCGCAGAACATCGATAGCCTGCAGGCGCAGAATATCCGAAAGCTCCTACTGACCATCGGTGATGATGCCCGTGTGATCCTCATCAAGATCGCCGACCGCCTGCACAACATGCGCACGCTCGGCTCGATGAAGCCCGACAAGCAGCTTAAGATCGCAGGTGAGACCTCCTTCTTCTACGCACCGCTGGCTGACCGCCTCGGGACTCTTCTCCATCAAGACTGAATTGGAAGACCTCAGCTTCCGCTACGAGCACCCCGATGCCTATGCAGAGATCAAGCGCAAGGTGGAGGAGAGCGAAGCTGGTCGTGAGGATCTCTTCCATCGCTTCGCTGCACCACTGAAGGCACGCTTTGACTCTATGGGCCTCAGCTACGAGATGAAGACACGTGTCAAGGGATGCTTCTCTATCTGGCGTAAGATGCAGATTAAGGGGATTCCCTTTGAGGAAGTCTATGACCTCTTCGCCGTGCGTATCATCTTTGACAGCCAAGATGGGTACCCAGAGAAGAACCGTTGCTGGGACATCTACACGGCCATCACGGAGATCTACCGCAACCGCCCCGACCGCCTGCGCGACTGGCTCTCCACTCCTAAGGGGAACGGTTACCAAGCCCTGCACCTCACAGTACTGGGCCCTGATGCGCAGTGGGTCGAAGTACAGATCCGTAGTCGTCGGATGGATGAGATCGCCGAGCAGGGGCTCGCTGCCCACTGGCGCTACAAGAGAGATGTAGTCGAAGAAGACCACGAGCTGGAGATCTGGCTGGATACCATCCGCGAAGTCCTCAATCACCCTGACTCGAAGGGGATGGAGTTCCTCGACACGGTACATCTCAGTCTCTACGCCCACGACATCACCGTCTTCACCCCCAAGGGACGCCCCATCACCCTACCACTTGATGCCTCTGTCCTGGACTTCGCCTATGCTGTCCACACCGATCTCGGAGACACCTGTATCGGGGCGAAGGTCAATCACAAGGTACTCCCTCTCTCCTACCGCCTCTCCAATGGAGATCAAGTCGAGATCTTGACGAGTAAGATGGTACAGCCCGAGCCTGGATGGCTCAACTTCGTGGCGACCGCTTATGCGAAGGTCAAGATCGAGACAGCACTTCGTAGACGCCAACGCGAAGCCATCGCACAGGGTGAAGCCCTCCTCACAGAGCGCCTCAAGAGCCAAGGGAGAGCAGCTTACCTCCTCACTCCTCAACCGCCTCACTCACCTCTACCGCTACGACAAGCCCGACACCTTCCTCCGACACATCGGAGATGGGACCTTCGAGTTCCCCGAAGACTTTGATCGTGTCGTCCAAGGGAAGACACCAAAGAGTGGCGGTAATCGTGTCACGCGTGTCTTCTCCTCGCTCTTCTCCAGCAAGGAACGCGAAGGTCAGCCCCTTAGCGGTACGATCGTACAGCGTCCTACGATTGATAAGTCTCATCCCTATGAGCTCATCGAGCAAGACGGCTTACTCAACTATAAGATAGCGCCCTGCTGCCATCCCATCCCTGGCGATGACGCCCTCGGTATCATCAGCGACGAGAGTGAAGTCATCGTACATAAATGCTCCTGCCCCGAAGCGACACGATACAAGACCGTACAGGGCGACCGCCTGCTCTCGGTACACTGGAGCACGCATCACGATCCTCTCTTTCGAGACGACACTCGTCATCCGTGGGATCGACTCCAAGGGACTGCTCAACGCTATATCGCAGATCTTCTTAGAAGACTTCAAGGTCAGCATCACAGCTATCGACTTGAAGGCACACGATGGAGTATTCCAGGGGACGATCTCTGTGAAGGTATTAGATACGCGCCAGGTCGAGGCCATCTGCCAGATCCTACGCCGCAACCCCGCCATCCACGAGGTCTACCGCCTCTCAGAGCTGGATGCTGGGCGTAGCTAATCACCAGCTCCACTCCCCCAGCATAAAGCAACCGCCCCCTCGCACGATGAGATGCGAGGGGGCGGCTGTCTTTATTTCAAATTGTATCTACGTGTCTACGTGGACTCCTAGAACCACTTAATCTTACGGAAGAGATAGAAGGCCAAACCTGAGATCGTCACCGAGACGCCGAAGATCGCAAGGAATGCCCAGTACCATTCGCCGAGGTAGACGTTGACGTTCATCCCGAAGAAGCTCGAGATCATCGTCGGTACCGTCAGCACAATGGAGATACTCGTCATGCGCTTCATGATCGTATTCACATTGTTGGAGATGATGTTGGCCGAGGCATCCATCATGCTCGTGACGATATCGGTATAGATATTGATCGTATTGTAAGCCTGACGAAGCTCAATGCTCACGTCTTCGAAGAGATCTGGATCGACACTCGAAGCACGTGAGGTCGTACGCAGACGCCCAAGCATAGCTTCATTGCCTCGAATAGAGGTACTGAAGTAGACCAGTGATCGCTGCAGACGCATGATGCGAAGGAGATCCTCATTACGAATGCTAAGCTCCAGCTCCTTCTCTGCACGATTGATCTCGAGGTACATCAGCTTCAGGTACTTCAGGAACCATACCGCTGATGAGTAAATCATACGTGTGACGAACTCGGTCTGGTTAGCAATACCGATATTCTTACGTCGGATATGATTGATGAAGTCGGGTAAGAGCTGCGTACGTCTGTAGCAAACAGAGACCGTAGCGCGATGCCCCGTGATGATCCCCAGAGGGACCGTCTGATAAGGCATACCTGGTCCGCCTCCGTCCATCGGTATGCGGAGAATCGTTAGGAGCCAATCATCCTCGCGCTCTGCACGTGGACGCTCATCAATATCGGCGATGTCGGACAGGAATTCTCTTGGTATCCCCAGCTCCTTCGTCAGAAACATGAAGTCATCTTCATCGGGGCACTCGACGTGCACCCAGCAGTGGGGGGCGAACTCTTCCAGCTCGGGTACACCAGGCTCGAAGGTGAGGTAGCTCTTCATTATATCGCTTAGCTGTATATGGTGGGACTATTACACTCCGAGCATCTCAATGCTTACGGAGTGGATACTGTCGGCTCACCTCATACAGCTCCCTCCTCAGAGGCAGGGAAGTCCGTAGGGCAAGACGACGGAGCGAGAGGCGCTTACACAGCGCTCATTCGGCGGGAGGGAATCGTCCATCTGTCTTATTTTCCTTAGCGGTTATTTCGTTTCCACAAGCACTCTCAGTTAGAGATTTGTGTATTGTTCTCAATGAGGAGCTTCGTACAAAGGTAAGAAAAAGCGTCCACCTGAAGCAACTAGATTGCTCAGCGTCATGAGAGTGATCTGAACCTATATTCCTACCCAATATAGGGACCTTAGTGATATCCAATACTAGCCGACACTTCTCCTACATTAAAAAGCCTTGCATACAGCGCACTAAAAAAACTCTCCACTATGAGCCACACCTCCCAGCTGCCATCAAGAGTCCAGCACCTCCAAGATTAAGGGCATAGAGGAGTCTGTAGGTAAACCTTTAGAGTAGCAAGCCATCAAAGAGGCATAAGTACATTGTAGAAGTATCACTTTGAGGGATGAATAGGCATAGGTAATCCGAGCTGTTTCCGTTATCTTTGTCTATGCGACAGGGGCTCCCCATCCCTATACTGAGGCACAGATTGACCTCGTTCCTTCTAAGCGACACTCAGTGATCACCCTCCGAGCTTGCCGTGGGGCAGTAGCGAAGAGCTTCTCTCCTGCCTCAATGAGCATCGGAGACGACTAACAAGAAACAACTATGCGACCTATCCATTCGAAGATAACTCTCCTTCTGGCTACCCTCAGCCTCTCCCTATCCGTCCCTTCGATCGGGGAAGCACGTAGCCGCAAGAAGCCTACGACCTCTACGAGTAAGAAGGCCTCCTCCAAGTCATCCAAGAGTAAGAGCTCGGCGAAGAGCAGTCACAGCTCCTCACGTCGAGGCCGCCACTCCTATAATATACGTTCGCGCGCACGTGGCCGCTACTATGCAGCCCAAGCTCCCAGTGAGGAGCAACTTGAGATGATGCGTCAGGACAGCATTCGCCTGCGTACGGGGGGGACAGCACCTGTACAGAAGGTAAGCGAAAAGAGTGCACAGTCCAATGAGCTCCTGACCGACTCGCTTCCGTCGCGCAGACTCTACGCTCAGTCGCGCAGATATCAGAGAGCTATACTTCTCGGTAGATGGACGTGAAGACACAGCACCCTTCCTCAGCAAGATAGAGGCTGAGGCCGATCGCCTTATCGAGGGGAAGAACTTCACTGAGGCACTCAAGACCGTCCAACAAGGGCTGTGGCGTACCCCCACGCATATTGGGCTCATCAAGCGCGCCTGCGACCTCTCGCTTCACCTCAAGAGCTCACGATTCAATGCCTATATGTACCAGCTCGTCGAGCTCCTCAGCATGATCGCTCACACGGGTGATGGCTCGAGCTTTGACAAGGCTATTCAGGTGCGCTCGCTCGACGATGCCCTTCTCTTTGAGCAGCATTGGAATGAGACGCCTCGTGAGGAAATCCTCGCTAGCCGTGAGCAAACGAACAAAGGCAAGGACTATGTCGTTGTAGAGATACAAGGCTCTGGGAAGGGCAAGACACAGCAACACTACTATCTGATCCAGCCTACCCTGACGCCCAGCGCCACCACAAAGAAGTAGTAGCAGTAGTAAGGAGATATAAGCATGTCCCAAAGCTGGGAGATAAGACAATATACCAAGGATGAGGAGGCCCAAGCATGTGAATTAGCCACACGCTTGGGACTCTTCCCTGCTATGGGGCGCCTCCTCGTAGCCAGGGGTATGCATACTTACGAGGAGGCACAGAGCTTTCTTCTATCCACGCTTGGAGGAGCTTCATGATCCTTTTGAAATGGAGGATATGCAAGTAGCCGTCGAGCGGCTAAATAAAGCGATCGAGCAGCGGGAGCATATCTTGATCTACGGAGACTATGATGTCGATGGCACCACAGCCGTCGCCCTACTCTATCGCTATCTGCGAGCACAATGCTTTACCAGAGGAATACCTCCACTACTATATCCCAGATCGCTATGACGATGGCTATGGCATCACGCTGCAGGGCATAGATTATGCACGGCAGCTAGGTGTCAGCCTCATCATATCGGTAGACACGGGGATCAAGGCCTTCGAGGAGATCACCTATGCTCGAGAGCATGGGATGGACTTCATCGTCTGCGACCACCACACGCCCGATGATAGCCTTCCCCCAGCTACTGCTATCCTCAACCCCAAGCGTCGCGACAACCACTACCCCTTCACCGAGCTCTCGGGCTGTGGGGTAGCTTTCAAGCTTGTACAAGGGCTTGCCTCTCATCGTAACCTGCCTTTCGAAACGCTTCTACCCCTGCTGGAGCTTCTCGTCCTAAGTATCGCTCAGGACCGAGTCTCTATCCTAGGGGAGAACCGCATCTTCATATCTCACGGCCTGCAGCAGATCAACAGCCAGCCCCTCGGTAGCTATCACCTATCTCATGCGACTAGGGAAGATCCAGCCTGGTCGCGTCGACATGGCGAGCATCTACTACGAGCTCGGACCACGTATCAATGCTGCTGGTCGCATGGCACACGGCGCAGAGTCTGTCAAGCTCCTCATAGCTGAGGATGCGGCTACAGCGGAGGCACAGAGCCAGATACTCGACGAATACAATCGCCAGCGTCAGGAGCTCGATCAGCAGGTCACACGTGAGGCCATTGCCCTCGTCGAGAGTGACCCACAGCTCCAGAAGCAGCGACTCATCATCCTCTACCGTCCTGAGTGGAACAAGGGGGTAATGGGTATCGTAGCAGCACGACTGGCCGATCGCTTCCACCGCCCTGTACTCATCCTTTCCCATAGTACAGGGGACTTCCTCGCAGGATCAGGACGCTCTGCTGGAGGCTTCGACTTATACCAAGCCATCCAAGCTTGCAGTGACTGCTTGGAGAACTTCGGTGGACACATCTTTGCCGCAGGGCTGACAATCCGTGAGGACCGCCTCCCTGAGTTTATGCGACCGCATACAAGAGTATGCTGATAGCGTGGAGCAAACCTCATCTCAACCATTCACTCCGACCCTCCAAATCGATGCAGAGCTCAAGCCTTCCGAGGTGTCACGCACGCTACTCCGTCAGGTAGAGATGCTCTATCCCTTTGGTACGGATAATGAGCGCCCCATCTTCATGACTCGCAGTATGCGAGATGCCGGTGGCACACGTGCAGTAGGCAAGGCTCTTCAGCATCTGAGCCTACGTATGACCGATAGCTATCAACGCATCCGTCCCCTTCATGGCTTCGCTCTGGGACTGGCTCGCTATGCCCCAGAGATCACACGACACAATGCCTTTGCTTTATGCTTTGAGCTCGAGGAAAACAACTTCTATCCGCAGAGCTTCCTACAGCTACGTGTCAAGGATCTCTGCCTCGAAAGCGAGCTATCAGAGCGACTCACAGATCGATAGACCTCACTGGACGCCTCTATGAGACCGACCTCTACCGAAGACCTTGAGGAACTCTTAGGCCCAGATCCAAGTGCTGATGACCCGATCATTGAGCATCATGAGCTCTGGCCTGAAGACCTATTCGATGAAGATCCCCTCTCCATCCCTCCCGTCACACCTGGGACATGATCCCTCGACTAGGTAGTAGCCGACAGCGACCTCTCCCCAGAAGAAGTTCTGGAGCGCTACTGGGGCTACTCTACCTTCCGACCCCCTACAGAGAGAGATCGTACAAGCAGCACTAGACGGACGAGATACCTTAGGGCTTATGCCCACTGGAGGAGGAAAGAGTATCACCTTCCAAGTACCAGGGCTCATCCTCCCAGGGCTGACACTTGTCATCACGCCCCTCATCTCTCTGATGAAGGACCAGGTAGACCATCTGCGTGCCCGAGGGATACGTGCCACAGCGATCCACTCAGGCATGTCACAAGAGAAGGTACAGACGGCTCTGGATAATTGCCTCTTCGGAAAGTACAAATTCCTCTATGTCTCTCCTGAGCGTGTAGGTAGTGAGCGCTTCCAAGCATGGCTCCATGCCCTGACTGTCTCACTCATCGTCATCGACGAATGTCACTGCGTGTGTCAGTGGGGGTATGACTTCCGCCCCTCCTACCTTGAGCTACCGAAGCTCCGTGAGCAGCTTCCCGAGGTGCCCATCTTGGCTCTTACAGCGACAGCGACGAGCGAGGTCGTCGAGGACATCAAGCGTGTCCTTCACTTCCGTCCAGGCTATGCCTTCTATCAGAAGAGCTTCCTTCGCCCCAACATCTCCTATTCGATACGTCGTAGCGATGACAAGCCTGCGATGATGCGCTTCATACTCTCCCGAGTAGAAGGAGCTGCCATCATCTACTGCCGCAATAGACAGCTCTGTCAGACGGTCTCTGAAGCACTCCTTGCCGAAGGGATCAGTGCAACCTACTATCATGCAGGGCTAACCTATACCGAGCGTGAGATGCGCCAAGGGCGATGGATGCGAGGAGAAGTGCGTGTCATGGTCGCAACGAATGCCTTCGGTATGGGCATCGATAAGCCCGATGTACGCCTGGTCATCCATCTCACCATGCCCTCTTCCCTCGAGGAATACTATCAGGAGGCAGGGCGTGCAGGGCGTGATGGTGAGCACTCCTACGCTGTGGCTATCGTCGGTAGCCAGGACTCCAGGATGCTACATCGGCGCCTGCAGGATACCTTCCCCGAGAAGGAATACATCCGCGAGGTATATGATCAGATCTGCAACTTCCTCGCTATCGGAGAAGGAGAGGGGCTGGATCGCACGTATGACTTTGACATCGAGCTCTTCATACGACGCTTCCATATGCGTCCCGTGCAGACCCGTCACGCTATCGAGATCATGCAGCTGGCGAAGTGGCTGGAGTACCACGATGATGACAGCCGCTCAATGCTCCGCTTCCTTATCCCGAGTAAGGAGCTTTACCAGCCACATATCGGTCCCGACCGCCTCATTCGCACGATACTACGTAGCTATACGGGACTCTTCTCTGACTACGTGTGCATCAATGAGCGCGACCTATCGACTCTCTCGGGCTACAGCGAAGATGAGGTCTACACCTTCCTTGTAGCATTATCTCGCCAAGGCGTCCTGCACTACATTCCGAAGAAGGATATCCCTAGCCTACACTTCCTCATCCGACGTGAAGACAGCCAGTATCTCCGTATACCCTATGCCGCCTATCAGGAGCGTCGCGACAAGATGAGTGACCGCATCGGGGCTGTACGTACCTACATAGAAGAGGAAGAGACCTGCCGCTCTCGTATACTTCTCGCTTACTTTGGAGAGACTGAGAGTACCCCCTGTGGAGCATGTGATGTTTGTCTTCGCAAGCATCCTTCGGGACTACATCAATATATCATCGATGCCGTAGGCGAGGAGCTTGAGCGCTCCTTCCTCGGTACCTCCGCAGAGAGCTATCCCATCGAGAAAATCATCGCAGCCCTCCCCTACCATCCTCTGGACACCATGGCTGCTATACGCTATTGGGCAGGAGAGCTCAGCGAAGGGCTGGAGATCGATGGCTCTCATCTACGACGCCAAATGCCTTAGAGGCTGATGGCACTATCCCCCACTAAGACTATCATCATTATCAACCTATGCTTAAGATTCACCAGTTTACCTTCGGGCCTGTACAAGAGAATACCTACATCCTCTACGATGAAGAGAGCCGTGAGGCTGCCATCGTTGACCCAGGCTGCATGCGCCACTCTGAGGAAGAGAAGCTTCGTGACTCATCACGGAGCAAGGTCTGACACCGACTCTGATGCTCTGCACCCATCAGCACTTCGATCATGTATGGGGAGCCGCATACGTCCTCAAGGAGTGGCCTCATATCACAGCCTATGCCAACGCTATTGACTTCGAGAAGCTGCCCCTGCCCTCTGAGCAACTCAAGGGCTATGCTATTCCCCTGCCACTGGAAGATGTCCCAGCAGAGCGCTACACGATGGTAGGGCAGGATGATCTCATTCGCCTCGGCAGTGAAGAGCTTCGAGTTCTCTTTGTCCCTGGACATGCACCTGGTCACCTCGCTTACTATGCATCTGAGTCTGGGATTCTACTCTCTGGGGACACCCTACTCCAGGGGACAATTGGTCGCACGGACTTCTGGTATGGGAGCTATGACCAGCTTGTTGAGTCAATCCGTACCCAGTATCTTCCTCTACCGGATGAGACGATTGTCTTCAGCGGGCACGGACCAGAGACTACTATTGGATACGAGCGTCGCAAGAATCCTTTCCTCCAGTAGTTTCGCCCTCCCCCCCTAAAGGCAACCTACTCCCGAGCCACATCTTTGCAGCTGTCTGACTACGAGCTGACGAAGCGAATTATTGTGTATCTTTGGGTACCCTTGTGGCAAATACCCATGGGTAACAGGCACTCGATATAACTCGTAACTATTACATATACCCATCAAAGATGAAGAAACTTATCGCTATCATGGCCATCGCAGGGATGACTTCTTCCCTGGCACTGGCACAAGCACCCACTCAGTCTAAGGACGCTGGACAGCCTAACGTCTTCACGACCGTCAAGGACGCACGCATCACCTCGATCAAGAATCAGGCAAACTCAGGTACTTGCTGGGCTTACTCAGGTCAGAGCTTCCTAGAAGATGAGCTGATCCGCATCGGTAAGGGTGAATATGACCTCTCTGAGATGTTTGTAGTCAGCCATTCCTACCGTGATAAGGGACGTAAGTATGTCCGTCTGCACGGCAAGCTGAACTTCGCACAGGGTGGATCTTTCTACGATGTACTCTATGTACTCAAGGAGCATGGTGCTGTTCCCCAGTCAGTCCTCCCTGGTCTTAACTACGGGACGACTAAGAATCAGCACGGCGAAATGGAAGCTGCCCTCAAGGGCTTCCTTGATGCTATCGTCAGCAACCCTAACGGCAAGCTCTCTCCAGCATGGTATCCCGCCTTTGAGTCTATCATTGACCAGTACCTCGGCAAGCTCCCCGAGAGCTTCACGTTCAATGGCAAGAAGTACACGCCTAAGAGCTACGCTCAGGAAATGGGTCTGAATGCTGATGACTATGTCTCACTGACCTCCTTCACTCATCACCCCTTCTACAGCAAGTTTCGCCCTCGAAATCGAAGACAACTGGCGCTGGGCTGAGTCCTACAACCTCCCCATCGATGAATTCATGCGCACCATGGAGTATGCCATCGATAAGGGCTACACGATCGCTTGGGGCTCTGACGTGAGTGAAAAGGGCTTCACCCGTGACGGTATTGCTGTCCTCCCCGACGTGGAAGAAATCGAAACGAAGGGTTCTGACCAGGCTCGCTGGATCGGTCTGAACTCCTCAGACAAGCAGCGCCTGCTAAATCAGCTCATCCACACGGCTGATGTACCCGAAATCGAACCCACCCAGGAGTATCGTCAGAAGGGCTTCGACAACTACGAGCTCACCGACGACCATGGTATGGTCATCTACGGTATCGCAAAGAACCAGATTGGCCGCAAGTTCTTCATGGTAAAGAACTCATGGGGTGAAGCTGGGACCTACAAGGGGACACTGGTATGCTTCTTACAACTTCGTAAAGGGTAAGACGATGAACATCGTACTTCATCGCTCAGCTATCCCTGAAGACATCGCCAAGAAACTCGGCATCAAGACCAAGTAAGAGCTTCTGATCTCCAATACTAAATAGGCCCTCAGGATATCCTGAGGACCTATTTTTTATTCATCCATCAGCACCAAGCTGATATTTCTTCTCTTACAAGAAAGTTCTCCCATCGCAGGAATACTCTATCCAACAGCGGCATACGAAGATAAAGTAAATAAACATCAAGAAACATTTGGCAGACTCTAAATTATTTAACGTATATTTGCAGTGTGTTTTTCATGGTATTAGATTTAAGGTTAACGAAGGGTGTTGGCTGTCGGGAGACAGTCAACACTCGTTTTATAGCCCTCTACTCATCTGGTCGGATAGCATACCTATCTCCTCCTCTTCTTCCTTTAGAATCTGTTAGATAAAGAGTAACTTTGTGCAACCCTCATTAGGTGAAGTATCGCCATGAGGTCAATGCACAGGAGTAATCACTATGGAACAGAGCAACCAAAACCCACTGATCGCCCGTGTCTGCGCAGAGAAGCGACATGAGCGAGCCCTACTATTAGTCACTTTTGGGAGTACCTATGAAGGGCCACACAAAACCTTTGCGACATTGCGCAATGCCTTTGCTGAGAGTTTCCCTGATAGAGATATCTATATGGCTTTCACCTCCAAGTTCTGCATCCGCAAGTGGCTTGAGAAAGACAGGCGAAGAATACTATACCACAGATAAGTGGCTTGAAGCCATTGGTGAAGCTGGCTATAAAGGCTGTAAGCATCCAGTCTCTACACGTCATCCCTGGTCTGGAGTACTCTTTCATTGATGACCGCTACGTTCCACAGTTCCATCGTCTCTATCCTCAGATACCGACTACAGTCGGTGTACCCCTACTTTGGAGTCAAGCTGATATTGAGCGTGTCGGGAGACTGTATCTATTCTCTCTTCCGCGAGCGTCTGGAGAGGGGAAGCTCTCATCCTCATGGGACATGGTAACAATACAGATAAGCATCCCGAAGCCAATGGTCGCTATCGCCGCCTACATGACTACCTGCAGGGGCGCTGCTCGCGTATACTCATCGGGACGGTAGACTTTGAAGACATGCTCTTTGAGGACGTCGCTGAGCGATTAGCTGAGGTATGTCCAGTAGGGCTACGACGCTTAACCTCCTCCCCCTCATGTCTGTAGCGGGTGACCACGCTCTCAATGATATGGCGGGTGACGAAGAAGAGGATACTCCCATTGGAAGAGCAAAGCTGGAAGATCCGCTTTCAAGGCCCTTGGCTACAAGATCGAAGAAGAAAATTGCCACCTTCACGGGCTGGCAGACTATGCCTCCCTCCGTCAGGTATGGCTTGATCATCTGATGGCAGCAGAGCGTGAGCAGTAATTGCGACCGGCCCTGCATATCCATATATACATCGACAACCTCAACTATGAATAAGCGTATCTATCTACTGCTCCTCATGCTCGCTTTGGGACTAGAGCCACTGGGAGCTATGCACATCATGGAAGGATTCATACCTCTGCAGTGGTGCATCATTTGGTATCTCATAGCTCTCCCCTTTGTGGTCTTCAGCTATCGCTTTGTAGCCCGTCAGATCAAGGCTTCTCCTCGCATGAAGAGTTCTTTCGCCTTGGCAGCTGCTTATACGTTCATTCTCTCAGCTCTAAAGATGCCCTCTGTCGCGGGGAGTAGCTCCCACCTTACTGGGACCACATTAGGCACGCTTACGATTGGCCCCATGGCAATGCCGTTAGTCGGAGCTATTGTGCTTCTCTTCCAAGCTCTACTATTGGCCCATGGAGGTATCAGTACACTGGGGGCAAATATCTTCTCGCTATCTATTGCAGGCCCTTTTGTTGCCTACGCACTCTATCGCCTTCTAACCTCTGCTCGCTTACCAAAGAGTCTGGTCATCTTCATCGCAACCTTCTGCGGATCGATGGCAACCTATATCGTCACCTCTTTCCAGCTTGCTGTTGTCTACCCCGATGCCGTCACAGGCGTTATGGGAGCTGCATGGAAGTTTCTCGGGATCTTCGCCATCACACAGGTGCCACTCTCTATTATTGAAGGTATCTTGACAGTCATTGTACTCCGCCTCCTTGAAAAGAGCCAAGCCAAAACGGCTACCAGCGTAGAAGCGTCCAGCACACAGTCCTCTACAAAGAGCAGCCTACGCCCACAATTCATTTGGCTCTCAATTCTCGCCGTAGTCTGCCTTGCATTACCCATCTTAGCAGGCCTATTTGACATCGGGAGCAGGCACAGACGACCAAGCCGGAGAAATGATTGGGCAACTGACTCCGGGCTTCAATCCAACTCCATTCCTTGAGAGCTTCGAGCCATCAGAGTTTGCAGAGCCTCTTCTCTTCGCACTGCAGGTAGCTATTGGTATTGCTCTATTCGCCTGGGGATACTATCAGCTCATTTATAAGAGACATCAAACCAAGCAGAAGGAGCAAGAAGCCTAATGTCCCACACGAAGCACTGCTCTCGACGCCCTACGCTCCGTGAGGAGCAGGGATACTTATTCTTGTGTCTACTTCTCCTTGGGGTAGCACTTGTACTGCAACATACAGCTCACCTCCTCATACTTGCAGCTGCTATCATTGGCTTGACTTTTGCTCGAAGCACGGGAAAAAGATGGCTTTTGGACACGCAGACTCCTCATCCTCTCATTCTTCATTCTCCTCTCAATTCTACCGATTGCCTTAGGCCGTGGAGAAGGGAGCTCTCTATGGATAGACTTCGGAGGCTGGGGTATCACGAAGGCGGGAAGTGTACAGGCTCTCAGGACGGGGCTTCGCTGCTTAGCCTCCGCCTCTTCGATGATGCTCCTCCTACAGCTTCTTCCACTCCATCGACTCTACTCAGTGCTACGCAGCCTTGGTACTCCAAAGCTCTTCATTGAGCTCATTGAGCTCACCTACCGCTATATCTTCGTCCTGGAGGAAACGGCAGGGCAGATTCGTCTGGCACAGACGAGCCGTCTAGGGTTACCAAGGGAGCTTGAGCGAGAAGCTCCAGCACTTCGGTATGCTCCTCTCGCGTACTTTTATATTGAGTCAAGTGGAATCAGACAAACTTTACCTTGGGCTCCAATCTCGAGGATATGAAGATGAAGGGCTAAGAAGTAGCTCACACAACAGCACTGAGAGTATGAATCACTTTCCTCTACTGCAAATCAAAGAGCTATCCTTCCACTATGAAGATGGATATGAGGCGCTCCTCGGTGTCACCTGCACCATACAGCGAGGAGAGCGTATAGCTCTCATCGGGCATAACGGCGCAGGGAAGTCTACCCTCTTCCTTCTACTCTCAGGACTCCAATCCCTCATGGAGCGGAGAAGTCTATCTCCATGGGCAACTTATTCGTCCCCCAAGAGCGAGTCGCTCTAAGGCAACAAGTAGCGCTCGTACTACAAAACTCCAACTATCAGCTCTTCACTCCCTCTGTCGAGGATGAGATCGCCTTCGGGCTTAAGAATATGGGTCTGCGTGAGGAAGCCCTCCATAAGCGACTTGAGGAACTCTTGACTCGCTACAACCTCGCCGAGCTCCGCCACAAGCCTCCCCATGAACTGAGCGAAGGCCAAAAGAAGTGGGTGGCTCTTGTTGCTGTCCTCGCTACCGATCCTGAGGTTCTAATCCTGGACGAACCTACGGCAGCACTTGACGCGCTGTACACGGAGCGCGTGTTGGACTTACTGGAACAGCTACACCTTGCAGGGAAGACCATCATCATCTCCACCCACGATATGGAACTGGCCAGCTGCTTCGCCGATCGAGTATTACTTATGGAGGCAGGCAAACTGATTTGTGATCGCAAGGCTCCTGATCTTTGGTCCGATAGTATCCTACTAAAGGATAAGCACCTTCCACAACCCTGGGCATGGCGAACTCGTACGCATCAGCAGGCACCTCCCCACCCAATCCATACGGAGCTACAGCAGTATCACCTCCCGCTCTTCCTATCATCGGAGACTCTCCCCATACTCCTCGTCGGAGGAGGGAAGGGTATTTGGCGCAAAGCCCAAGGACTTATCGAACGTCGCATCCCATTCAAAGTTATGGCACCTACTCTCTGCGATGAGCTCTCAGAAGCAGCACGGCGAGGTGGCTTTGAGTGGACTCCTCGTGCTTACACTGGGATCTCCGATGTAGGCGAGGCACGTATCGTCATCTTAGGAATAGGAGACGCTGGTGAGGAGCTTCGCTTTGCTCAAGAGCTTGAGGCTGCAGGCTACCTCTTCTCTTTACTCAGTGATGCAACACGAGGGAACTTACAGTTTGGCGCTACTGCCCACAAGGAAGGTATTACCCTATCGGTGCACAGCGACTACCGTCTCCCCGAGATCACGCAGCAGCTCAAGACGGCATGGAGTGAAGCAATTCCCGATGGCTTCGAAGCTCGGTTACAAGCCCTCTCTCAATATCGTCAAGCACTACAAGATGCTACCGATGAGGCTGAGCGTACTCGTCTGCGTCAGGCCTACGACGAACTAAAAGAATCACTACTACAGGATACGATCCATGATCGGACTCATTAGTATCAACCATAAGACAGCCTCCCTCTCAAGACGTGAGCAGTTCGCCCTCGGAGAGGAAGAAGCAGTCCAACTTATCTCACTATGGCAGAGGGAGCAAGATCTACTTGGTGGCTTTGTTCTCTCCACATGCAATCGCCTGGAGATCTATTACGAAGCACCCAACCAAGTAACACAGGAGCTTGAGTCTACACTCATCCGCAGTCTCTATCGCTTCAAGCGCATACGTCACTCTGGGGACGAATCGATCTTCACGACTCTACATCACACAGAGGCCATACGTCACCTCTTCCGCTTGGCATGTGGCCTGGAGTCGATGGTCCTTGGAGAAACCCAAATCCTCGGACAGCTGAAGGAAGCCTATCGTCGTGCTACGACGCACGAGCAGAGTACAGCCGTGATCTCTCGTCTCTGTCATCGAGCCTTCGAGACGGCTAAGAAAGTGCGCAGTGAGTACCTACTCTCGGCTACACCGATCTCTGCGGGGACAGCAGCCGTCGACTACCTCCGACAGCGCATCACGAACTTCTCCGAGCTACCCGTACTCATCCTCGGAGCGGGACAGATGGCAGAAGTCATTGCCCACCGCCTACAGGAGCTCCAGCATCCTATGGTGAGCATCTACAATCGTACCCGTGAGAGAGCCATAGCCTTTGCTGAGAAGCATCAGATCCCCTCGGTGTACTCGGATGATCATCTTCCTCAGGCGCTCACGACCTCTCCTATCACCTTCGTCGCCACCTCTTCTCTTACTCCGATTATCACGGAGGAGCTCCTTGTACATATACCACAAGGGGAGCGCTACTTCTTCGACATGGCCGTACCACGCAATGTCGATCCATCGCTGGACGAAGTACCCCACCTCCACCTCTATACGATCGATGATCTGAGGAGTCAACAGTATCTCTCGGGCGAAGAGGTTCATCAGCACGAGGAGATACGTAGCTACATCCAGTCGATGGTACAGGACTTCCTCCAGTGGTGCGATGCTGCAGAGGTGAGACAGACCATCGGTCTCATCCAGCAGGTATCCCATCAGCTCCTCGACAAGGAGCTCTCTGCCCTTCCCCACGACTTAAGCGAAGAGGAACGTAAGCTCATCTCGCACTGGGACGAACATCTACGCACCACTTACACGACTGCGATCGTCTCCGCACTGCGAGAGCTAAGCGAGACGACAGGGCTTAAGACCTACTCCAAGACACTCCTCCAGCTCTTCACCCATATACAAGGTAAGCTCCCATCACATGATTCCTAAGACCTTCATCCTCGGGACGCGAGGAAGCCAGCTCGCACTGCGCCAGAGCGAGATGGTACGCGATGCCCTCCTCCAGCACTTCCCTACCCTTCAGATCGAGCTCAAGATCATCAAGACTAAGGGGGACAAGCTCCAGCATCTCTCCCTTGATGCCTCGGGAGACAAGGGACTCTTCACGGGAGCTCTTGAGGAAGCACTGCGAGCTGGGAGATAGACTTCGCCGTGCACAGCCTCAAGGATCTTCCCGTTGATCCTGCTCCTGGCACCCGCATAGCAGCTTATCTGCCCCGTGCCGTCACACACGACACGCTCATAGGATCCGATGCCTCTCGAGGCTTTGCCTGAAGGTGCTCTCATCGGGACATCAAGTCGGCGCCGTGCCTATCAGATAGCTCTCCACTATCCTCATCTGCGCACCGAGCCTATCCGAGGGAATGTAGAGACCCGCATGGGGAAGGTCGACGCTGGACTCTTCGATGCCACCCTCCTCGCAGAAGCTGGTCTCACTCGTCTGGATATGAAGGACGTCACCCGCTATCCCTATCAGTGAAGAGATCATCGTACCTGCTCCTGGGCAGGCAGCTATTGCCGTCCAGACGCGAGACGAAGATGGTGAGCTGCAGACATTACTTCAGCAGATCCATGACGCGAAGACCGAGCGAGAGGTTACCATTGAGCGAAGCCTCCTCAAGCGCTTAGGTGGCGGCTGTGCCCTCCCCTTGGGCTGCGTCTGCCATATCGAGGGCGAGATGGCAGAGCTTCGTGTCTTCTATGCGAACGCTTCGGGGACGGAGCACTATCTGGCTACGCACCGCACCCCACTCTCTGATATTGACACCCTACTCTCGCAGCTCATCGAGCGCCTTCAGCATATCACCACAGCATGAGTACCGTATATCTCGTCGGAGCAGGTCCTGGTGACCCCAAGCTCCTTACCCGTCGTGCCTACGAACTGATCACCTCAGCGGAGATCGTCGTCTATGACGCTCTCGTCTCTCCCCGCATTATCGAGCTCATCCCCCCGACTACCCGCCTCTACAATGTAGGGAAGCGCTATGGCGCGCACTCTATGAAGCAGCCCGAGATCAATGCGCTGCTCGTCGAGCTGGCTTCTGAAGGGGCGAGCAAGATCGTACGTCTCAAGGGCGGCGATCCCCTTTGTCTTCGCCCACGGGAGGAGAGGAGATGAACGTACTCCGCGAAAGCTGGTATCCGCTATGAGATTGTGCCAGGGATCACGGCAGGGCTTGCTGCTCCCGCCTACTTCGATATTCCCGTGACGCACCGAGCTGTCAGTCGTTCGTTCACTTGCCTTACTGCCCACTCGGAGTCAGGAGAGCTCCCTGCCTTCGACTGGCAAGCTCTTGCCAAGCTCGGCGGTACGCTGATCTTCTACATGGGTGTTCGCCAAATCGCTTCGATTAGCCAAGCTCTCATCGAGGCGGGATGCTCCGCAGCGACCCCAGCAGCTTTGGTTAGCCGAGGGACGACCCCACAGCAGGCACTCTTAGCACGCACCCTCGGGGAGTTCACTGACCCCGAAGAAGACTTCACGGCCTATACGCCCGCCCTCTTCGTCATCGGTGAGGTGATTCGTCTGAGTGAAGGTCGCACGTCACGCCCCTTGGCTGGGAAGAAGGTCATCGTCACGCGAGCCCGTCATCAAGCCTCCTCACTGCAGGAAGCCCTCGAAAGTGAAGGCGCCGAGGCACTCCTTCTCCCGACCATCGAACTATCATCCAACGAAAGCCATCAACGCAGAAGTCGCCACGCACCTCGGTCAGCTGGCGCGCTACGGCTGGATCTTCTTCACCTCGCCCAATGCCGTGGAGTTCTTCTTCGCAGCACTGCACCGAGCTGGACTTGATGCCCGTGCGCTCTCGCCCTGCCGTATTGCGTCGCTGGGACCGATGACCACGGCTGCGCTCGAAGCTCAAGGTATCAAGCCCGACTTCATGCCCAGCGAGTACCACGCCAAGGCCTTCGCTCGCGAATTTGTAGAGCAAGTCTCTGCCACCCACGATAAGCCCCTACTTCTACCAGCTTCGGCACTGGCGCATGACGACCTTGCTCACCTCCTGCAGGAAGCAGGCTACCGCTGCGAGCGCCTTCCGCTCTACACCAATAGTCCGATTCATTACGAAGCGGAGGAGCTTCGGGCGACGCTGGCATCAGCTGACTACCTGACGGCATGCAGCTCATCGGCGATCCATCACCTTGTAGAGCTACTGGAGCAATATCAGCTGACCGACCTGCTACGTGAGCTTCCTATTGCAGTCCTTGGAGAGCAAACGGCAGGTGCCGTACGAAGCTACGGCCTTGAGCCCCAGCTCATCGCACCGCAAGCGACCATCCCATCGCTCGTCGGAGCTCTCATAGAGCGCCTCGGCTAAGGCATTCTTCATCATCCATCACCAAGTAGTAGCGGGGTGTAGGGCATCAGGTCCTGCGCCCCGCTTTCGTATGCTGTGGAGCGCCTTTCTGTAGGAAGCCACAGCAAACATATAGGGAGGAGAGAAGAAGGTATATACCTCACCATCGCGAGGAATATACCTTACTGCCGTGAGGAATATACCTTTCTATCGTAGGGTATATACCTTTTGACCGAAAGGTATATACTATTTGCTCCAAGGGTATATACTATTTGACCGAAGGGTATATACCATTTGACCGAAGGGTATATACCTTTTCATTCCACCTCAATAAAGCCGAGGACGAGAGGTCGGGAAGCCACCGCAAGCCCCTCAGGAGATTTGCGCCGCCAGTAGCGGACAATATTGTCTTAAAACGGGGGGAAAAGAGTATATTTGTACGTGAGCAAGCCAAGGATTTTACCCTCAATGACGCGACGAGCTACCACTGAGATGCCGATCCGCTAAGCACCGCTCATACGCTGGGCATAGAGCCACAGCGCAAGCTGACAACAAACAATACAGCAAATACACATACAATGGAACAAGTCGATGTGCTCCTCGGGCTGCAGTGGGGCGATGAAGGCAAAGGGAAGATCGTCGATGTACTGACGCCCTCCTATGATATTATTGCACGCTTCCAAGGCGGTCCCAACGCGGGGCATACGCTGGAATTCGAAGGAGAAAAGTACATCCTTCGCTCCATCCCCTCAGGTATCTTCCAGGGCGACAAGATCAACGTCATCGGTAATGGTGTGGTCCTTGACCCCATCCTCTTTGCTGAAGAAGCTCGCGCACTCTCCCGCAGCGGCCACGATCTGCGTAAGCGCCTCGTCATCTCTCGCAAGGCACACCTGATCCTCCCCACGCACCGCATGATCGATGCTGCACAAGAGGCAGCCAAGGGCGGTGCTAAGATCGGGACGACAGGGAAGGGCATTGGCCCTACCTATACCGACAAGGTCAGCCGCACAGGGCTGCGCGTCGGGGACATTCACTCCGACTTCCTCCGCAAGTACCAAGAGGCGAAGGAGCGTCACCTGACCCTTCTCCGCGCTTATCAGCACCCCTACGGAGGGGACTCGAAGCTCTCGAAGCTCAGTGGATGGATGCGATCAAGTACCTCGAAGAGTTCACCTTCATCGATAGCGAAGAGTATATCAACGATGCACTTCGCTCCTCACGCCGCGTCTTAGCAGAGGGTGCACAGGGCTCGCTCTTAGATATCGACTTCGGCTCCTATCCCTTCGTCACCTCGAGCAACACAGTCTGCGCAGGCTGCTGTACGGGGCTCGGCGTCGCTCCCACGACAGATCGGCGAGGTCTACGGGATCTTCAAGGCTTACTGCACCCGTGTCGGTGCGGGTCCCTTCCCTACGGAGCTCTTCGACGAAACGGGTGAGCAGCTCTGCTCGCTGGGTCATGAGTTTGGCTCTGTGACAGGTCGCCGCCGCCGCTGCGGTTGGCTCGACCTCGTAGCTCTGCGCTATACGGTGATGCTCAATGGTGTCAGCCGCCTGATCATGATGAAGAGCGACGTCCTCGATAGCTTCGCCACGATCCGCGTCTGCACAGACTACGAGATCGATGGTAAGAAGACGCGCAACTTCCCCTATGAGCTTACCGACGCGGTACGCCCTGTCTACACCGAGCTCAAGGGTTGGCAGTGCGACACGACCAAGCTCACCTCTGCAGCGGAGTTCCCTCAGGAGCTCAAGGACTACATTAGCCTTCGTAGAGCGTGAGATCGGTGTACCCATCACGATCATCTCCGTTGGGCCAGATAGAGATCAGACGATTACCCTCCATCCTGAGCTCCTGCCCCAGACACACTGAATAGACTTCGATGACCTATCAAGAAGCTATTGAGTATCTCTATGCGGCTACGCCCGTCTTCCAGCAGGTAGGCACCACGGCATACAAGCCAGGCTTAGAGACAACACATACCCTGGACACACACTACGGCCATCCCCACCGCTGCTACCGCACGATACATGTCGGTGGCACGAATGGTAAGGGGTCGACCTCCCACACGATAGCAGCCGTCTTACAGGCCGCTGGCTATCGTGTGGGGCTCTTCACATCCCCCACCTCTTAGACTTCCGTGAGCGCATCCGTGTGAATGGAGAGATGGTGAGCGAAGACTTCGTTTGTCGCTTCGTAGAGGAGGCTAAGCCCCTCATCGAAGAGCGCTCGCCCTCCTTCTTCGAGATCACGACGCTCATGGCTTTCGACTACTTCCGCCAGGCGCAGGTAGACTTCGCCGTCATCGAGGTTGGGCTGGGTGGACGACTTGACTGCACCAACATCATCTCGCCCATCGCCTCCGTCATCACCAGCATCAGCAAGGATCATACCCAGCTACTCGGAGATACGCTCGAGGCAATAGCTCGGGAGAAGGCGGGTATCATCAAGCCTCATACGCCTGTCATCATCGGGCGAGGCGAATCCCCTGAAGTGCGCGAGGTCTTCGTGAAGAAGGCAGCCGAAGAGGAGGCTCCCATCATCTTCGCCGAAGAAGCCGTACACATCAAGGCACAGACGCCCGAGCTTCCCCAGGCCAGAGCTTTTACACTCGAGGGTGAAGAAGCTCTCCCCTACTACTTTCGGCTTAGGTGGACTCGTACAGCGGGATAACTTCCGAGCTATCTACGCTACGATCCAAGAGCTACGTAGGCAAGGAATCACCATCTCCGAGGAAGCATTCCGTGACGGGCTACGCTATGTCGTTTCGCTTACTGGGCTGCGCGGACGCTGGGAAGTACTATCTCAGCACCCCACCCTCATCTGCGACACGGCACACAACGAAGATGGCGTCCGCTATATCGTAGAGCAACTCCGTAGCCTGCAGCGTCCTCTGCACATCATCTTCGGCATGGTCAATGACAAGGATATCCGCGGAGTACTACAACGTCTACCGAAAGAAGCACGTTATTACTTCACCGCAGCCTCCGTACCACGTGCCCTCGCACCAGAGGACTTACAAGCTCTCGCTGAGCAGTATGGGCTACAAGGCGCCACTTATCCGAACGTCCATGAGGCGCTCGTCGCTGCTCGCAAGGCAGCAAACCCAGATACAGATGTCCTCTTCGTCGGGGGAGCAACTTCCTCATCTCCGATCTCTTGGCGGACCTCTCTAACACAGATATCAACTAACTAATAATTCTATCAATATGGAACAAGCAAAGCTGTCACTGCGTGACAAGCCATCCGCCCGCTGGGGTGCGCTGGCACTCCTCTCGCTGACGATGTTCTTCGCCTACATGTTCGTAGACGTACTCTCTCCTGTGAAGACGCTCGTTGAGACCGAGCTCGGCTGGGACTCTACCATCTTCGGGCTCTATGGCGGGAGTGAATTCTTCCTCAACGTCTTCATTGGGTTCCTCATCCTCGCAGGTATCATCCTCGATAAGATGGGTGTACGCTTCACTGCGCTACTCTCAGGTAGCTCTCATGGTCATTGGGGCCCTTATCAAGGTCTATGCCCTGAGTGCAACCTTCCGCAATGGAGGCCCTGGCTATGATGCTATCAATAGCTTCAGCAGCTCCATCCATGGCATCACGGGGTGGAACCTTCCTCCCACGGCTCTCTGCGCCTGCCTCGGCTTCACGCTCTTCGGCTGTGGTACTGAGATGGCCGGTGTGACGGTATCCCGTGCTATCGTCAAGTGGTTCAAAGGCAGATCAATGGCACTCGCTATGGGCATCGAGATGGCTGTAGCACGTCTTGGGGTAGCTGGTGCCTTGTGGATCTCTCCTTGGCTATCTAAGAAGTTCGAAACGGTACAGGCTCCCGTAATCTTCTGCGCCCTGCTCCTTTGCATAGGTCTGATGCTGTATATCGTCTACTTCTTCATGGATAAGGCACTTGATAAGGATATCGAAGGTGAAGAAGGAAGAAGCAGAAGAACCCTTCAAGTTCTCTGACCTTGGTAAGGTCTTTGGCACAGGCGTCTTCTGGATTGTCGCTATCCTGTGTGCTCTCTACTACTCAGCCATTTTCCCCTTCCAGAAGTTCGCCACTGAGATGCTACAATACAAGGTAGGCTTTGATAACGAATTCGCATCGCGTATCTTCAGTGTCTTCCCATTTGGAGCTGCGCTCGTGACACCTTTACTAGGCTACTATCTTGACCGCAAGGGGTAAGGGTGCAACGATGCTCATCGTTGGTTCTATTCTTATGATTGTCTGCCACCTGACCTTTGCTCTCTATCCCTTCGTGCATGATAGTCTCGGCAGTGGGATTGTGGCTATGACTGCAATCGTCGTCCTTGGGATATCCTTCTCACTCGTACCAGCGACACTATGGCCCGCAGTTCCTAAGCTTATCGACAACAAGGTACTGGGATCCGCTTACTCAGCTATCTTCTGGATTCAGAATATAGGTCTGATGACTGTGCCCATCATCGTAGGTAGTGTCCTTGACTCGTCTAATAAGGGTATACCCGAAGGTCAGCCCAAGGACTATACGCTTGCCATGCTTGTCTTCGCCAGCTTCGGTGTCATCGCTCTACTAATGAGCCTCCTCCTCAAGGCTATCGACAAGAAGAAGCAGTACGGTCTCGAGCTGCCCAATGTGAAGTAGTAATCGACTCCCTTCATCCTAATGCATCGCGAGGTGCCGCCCCAGCTTAGGGGGCGGTACCTCGCTGCTTTTAGATACGTCTCCGTATAAGGGTATACTCCAATGCTATATGGGAGAGTAATATGAACCAGTACTGGTCGCCACTTCGACCAGTACTGGTCACTAAATGTACCTATACTGATTCGCGAGCTGACCAGTACTGGTCAAATCGTCGACCAGTACTGGTTCATTTTCCGTCCTCCTTTGGCTTTCTACTTTTAGAGCAAGACAGGACAACCGCTCCAAGGTACTCACAGCTGGCACTCGATACTGCTTTACACCGAACAGCCTCGAGTAAGTGGAGCGAAATGATCAAGGTGTAAGACTACAGCAATAGTAGTTTGCACTCAAAACAGTAGTTGCTCCAAGTACGAACCAATAGTCGTTCACATCCCAAACAAGTAGTCGTTTGAGTACAATGCCATAGTGGTTCGAGCAGAGAGCAGTAGTCGTTTACGAAGTGACCATCCACGAAGCACTATGATAATGGGACGACATACTACAAGGACAGCATCATGAGAGAAGCTATAAGAAGCCTTATCTCCACGAAGCTCATTCCTCGGCATCTTAGCTTTTTACCGTATCTTTGTGCACATTGTGTAAGCCTCACCGAGGCACAAGAGACAACGATAATATATGGCAGTCGAAATAAGACAGATTACGGAAAAGGCAGACTTGCGGAAGTTCGTCAAGTTCAACCTCAAGCTCTACAAGGGCAATCCGTATCACGTACCTGGGCTCATCGAGGACGAACTCCTCACGCTGGATCCAGCACGCAACCCCGCCTTTAAGTTCTGCGAAGCCGCATACTTCCTCGCCTATCGCGATGGGCGTATCGTCGGACGTATCGCAGGGATCATCAATCACCGCGCCAACGAGACGTGGAACCAAAACAACATACGCTTCGGCTTCGTCGACTTCATCAATGACAATGAAGTCGTCGATGCGCTCTTCAAGGCTGTTGCCGACTGGGGTAAAGCCCGCGGTAAGGATATGCTCCAGGGCCCCATGGGCTTCTCTGACCTTGACCACGAAGGAATGCTCATCGAGGGCTTTGACCAGCTCGGTACGATGGCTACGATCTACAACTATGCCTACTACCCCAAGCACATGCAGCGCATGGGCTTTGTCAAGGGATCAGGACTGGCAGGAGTATAAGATCACGATCCCCGAGGAGATCCCCGAGAAGCACAAGCGTATCGCCGAGATCGTCCGCAAGAAGTACGGGCTCAAGACACTGAAGTTCAAGAATCAGCAGGAGATCCTCCCCTATGCACACCGCATCTTCGACACGCTGAACCAAGCCTACTCAGTCCTCTACGGGGTCTCTGAGCTGTCACGTGAGCAGATCGACTACTATGTGCGTATGTACATCCCTATGCTACGCTACGACTTCGTGACCGTCATCGTCCGCGAGGAAGATGATAAGGTCATTGGCTTCGGCATCACGCTCCCCAACCTCAGCCGTGCGCTACAGAAAGCTAAGGGAAGCCTCTTCCCCTTCGGATGGATCCACCTCCTGAAGGCGCTGAAGATGAAGAACCCCATCGTCGACCTCTACCTCGTCGGGGTCATCCCAGAGTATCAGAACAAGGGAGTCAATGCACTTCTCTTCGACGACCTCATCCCTGTCTTCCAGAAGAACGGCGTACGCTATGCCGAGAGCAATCCAGAGCTTGAGACCAACGCTGCTGTACAGATGCAGTGGAACTACTTCGAGCGTAAGCACCACAAGACCCGTCGTGCCTGGATCAAAGAAATATAAGAGATATGCTTGTTGAATTACTGAAGTCCAAGATTCACCGCGTCACAGTCACCGAAGCTAACCTCTCTTACATCGGGAGTATCACTATTGATACCGACCTCATCGAGGCCGCTAATATCCTCCCAGGAGAGAAGGTACAGATCGTCAATAACAACAATGGGGCTCGCCTCGAGACCTACGTCATCGCTGGAGAGCGAGGATCAGGTGTCATCTGCCTCAACGGAGCTGCAGCCCGTCTGGTGCAGCCTGGCGATACCGTGATCATCATGGCCTATGCTTGGATGACCTACGAAGAAGCATCAGGGCTTCAAGCCCGCAGTTATCTTCCCCGATACCGCAACTAATAGACTCGTATAGATATGTTCGAAAACCTGAGTGAGCGCCTCGAGCGGTCGTTTAAGATCCTCAAGGGCGAAGGTAAGATCACCGAACTCAATGTAGCTGAGACGCTCAAAGGATGTGCGCCGAGCACTACTCGAAGCGGACGTCAACTATAACGTAGCTAAGAAATTCACCGAAGACGTCAAGGAGAAGGCCTTAGGTCAGGATGTCCTCACCGCAGTCCGCCCAGGCGAGCTGATGGTGAAGATCGTCCACGATGAGCTGGCTAACCTCATGGGAGGTAAGGCTGCTGAGCTGAACCTCACGGGTATGCCCGCCATCATCCTTATGTCGGGTCTTCAGGGTTCAGGGAAGACGACCTTCTCCGGGAAGCTGGCTAACCTCCTCAAGACCAAGCAAGGCAAGAAACCTATGCTCGTAGCTGGTGACGTCTATCGTCCCGCTGCTATCGAGCAGCTTCGCGTGCTGGCTGGTCAGCTCGATGTCCCTGTATTCTTTGACCTCGACAGCAAGGATCCCGTGAGCATCGCTCGCCGTGGTGTGGCAGAAGCTATGGGACAGGGATGCGATGTCGTGATCATCGACACCGCTGGTCGTCTGGCTGTCGACGAAGAGATGATGCGTGAGATCGAAGAGATCAAGCGTGCTATCCGCCCCTCAGAGACGCTCTTCGTCGTCGACTCGATGACGGGTCAGGATGCTGTGAATACGGCCAAGACCTTCAACGAGCGTCTTGACTTCGACGGCGTCGTCCTCACTAAGCTTGACGGGGACACCCGCGGTGGTGCTGCCCTCTCCATCCGTACCGTCGTCGACAAACCGATCAAGTTCGTCGGGATGGGCGAGAAGATGGATGCACTGGATGTCTTCCATCCCGATCGTATGGCCGATCGTATCCTCGGCATGGGTGATATCGTCTCACTTGTCGAGCGTGCCCAGCAGCTCTACGATGAGCGCGAAGCTAAGCGCCTCGAGGAGCGTATCGCTAAGGATCAGTTTGACTTCAATGACTTCCTCGCCCAGATCCAGCAGATCAAGAAGATGGGTAACATCAAGGATCTCGCTGCTATGATCCCTGGTGTCGGGAAGGCTCTCAAGGATATCGATATCAAGGACGATGCCTTCAAGAGCATCGAAGCTATCATCTACTCGATGACGCCCGAGGAGCGAGCTAAGCCTCATATCCTCGATGGTCATCGCCGTAAGCGCATCGCACTCGGGAGTGGGACGAGCGTACAGGATGTCAATAAGCTCCTCACGCAGTTCACCCAGACCCGCAAGATGATGAAGACTCTGCAGGGCTTCAAGGGCGGTAAGATGCCCAAGATGCCGAAGATGCCATTCATGGGTGGTGGTAAGCTCCGCTAATCCCTCTCCATACTCTGCCTCATAAAGAAGAGGCCTATATGAGATCATCCCTTGGATAATCATCATCCTCGCTTCACTACGATAGCGTCCATGATCCTTATCCAAGGGATGAACTCTTTCTCCCCTACCACTCTACTTATTATACGTACGATATGAAGCTAACAAAGCTACCACTGGTCGCTGCTCTATCGCTCCTCGTGCTCTCGAGCAATGCATGGGCGCAGAGCACCAAGCGACTCATCGATGAAGTCAATCCCTTCATCGGGACCTCTAACTTCGGTACGACTAACCCTGGAGCCGTCGTACCCAATGGCTTGATGAGTATCACGCCATTCAATGTATCAGGCTCCCCTGAGCTGAATAAGTTCGATAAGGACAAGCGCTGGTGGAGTACACCCTACACCGCTGACAACAAGTTCTTCTCGGGCTTCAGCCATGTCAATCTGAGTGGTGTCGGCTGTCCCTGAACTGGGGAGTATCATCGTATCGGCTTCTGCTGGCGATCTCGATGTAGACTATACGCACTACGGCTCAGCCATGAGCGAAGAGAAGGCACATCCCTGGCTACTACAGTGTACAGCTCGATAAGCACAAGATCAAGGCTGAGGTGACGGCTACTCAGCGTACGGCCGTCTCTGCCTTTACCTTCGAGCGCGGTGGTAAGAGCAATATCCTCGTAAACCTCGGTCTGGGTCTGACGAATGAGAGTGGTGCGACCGTGCGCTTCCTCAATGACTCGACCATCGTAGGGAGCAAGCTCATGGGGACCTTCTGCTATGCACCTCAGGCTGTCTTCAATCAGTACTTCGCTATCCGCATCAGTCGTCGTGCTCCAGCCTCGGGCTACTGGAAAAAGCAGCCTCCTATGGAAGGCGTAGAAGCTGAATGGGACAAGGATCAGGGCAAGTATAAGATCTACCCTACCTACCGCAAGGAGATCAGTGGTAATGATATCGGGGTATGGTTCTCCTACGACACCAAGCCTGGTGAGACGATTTACGTCCAGACGGGCGTATCCTTCGTCAGCGAAGAGAATGCCCTGCTGAACCTCACCACAGAGCAGCCTAAGCTGGACTTCGCAGCCGTTCGTCGCGCAGCAGAGGATAGCTGGGAGAAGGCACTGCGTGTCGTCGAGGTCGAAGGCTGGTACGACGGACCAGCGTAAGATCTTCTACACGGCACTCTACCATCTCTTGATCCACCCCAACATCCTGCAGGACGTCAACGGTCAGTATCCTATGATGGGATCACTCCAGACAGCTACGACGAAGCACGACAGATATACCGTCTACTCGCTGTGGGATACCTACCGCAATGTCCATCCGCTCCTCTCGATCCTCTATCCACGCAAGCAGCTGGCTATGGTAGAGACGATGCTGGATATGTATAAGGAAGGTGGCTGGCTCCCCAAGTGGGAACTCTACGGGCAGGAGACCTTCACCATGGAAGGAGATCCCTCGATCATCGTCATCAATGACACGTGGCAGCGTGGTATCCGTGACTTTCGACACGAAGCTCGCTTACGAAGCTATGATCAAGGGCGCTACGACGCCTGGTAAGGACAATAAGCTCCGTCCCTGACTTCGATGACTACGCTTCACGAGGCTACGTCCCCTGAGAGAGAAGTTCGACAACTCCGTCTCTCACGCGCTGGAGTACTACATCGCAGACTGGAATCTCAGCCAGTTCGCCACTGCTATGGGCAAGAAGAAGGATGCACAGCTCTTCGCTCGCCGAGCTTCTGGCTACAAGCACTACTATGACAAGGAGACGGGACTGCTTCGTCCTATCCTCCCCAATGGGAAGTTCCTCACCCCCTTCCACCCCACCCTCGGTCGTGACTTCGAGCCTAACCCAGGCTTCCACGAAGGGAACTCTTGGAACTATAGTTTCTACGTCCCCACACGATATCCGTGGTCTTGCAAAGCTCATGGGAGGTGAACGCAAGTTCGTCGACAAGCTCCAGAGCGTCTTCGATAAGGAGAACTACGACCCAGCTAATGAGCCCGACATCGCTTATCCCTATCTCTTCACCTACTTCCCCAAGGAGGCATGGCGCACACAGCGTATCACGAGCAAGCTCCTCAGGGAGTATTATCGCAACGAACCCAGTGGTATCCCAGGCAATGATGATACGGGTGCGATGAGCGCATGGGCCATCTTCTCAATGCTTGGCTTCTATCCCGACTGCCCCTGGATCGATGAGCTACGGGCTTACTACGCCTACATTTTCGACAAGGTCACCATACACCTTGACACGAAGTACTACAAGAATCCTACGCTGGTCATCGAGACGCGTCCTGTAGACGAACATACCAAACCGTCAGCGCATCTATTTCGACGAGTTCCAGATAGGTAACAAGCTCTATAAGAACACCTACCGCATCAATCACGACGAGCTGATGAATGCTGGCAAAATCACCTTCTTCACGAAGCTTGCAGGGCGGGTACACCAGAGATTGTAGCGGACTAATTGAAGGGAGGGTATCAAATATTTTTGCAGGAAAGACCGTAGAGCCTTTGTATAAGCAAAAAAATCTGTACATTTGGAACAGAATCAAGAGGGAGTTACGGCACACAATCCCACCAGGATACCTCCAGAAGCTCCCCCTCCTCGATGCAATTAACTTTGTACAACCCATACAACAGAACTTATGAACAAGACAGAATTTATCGCACGTGTGGCTGAAGTAGCTGAGCTGACCAAGGTAGATGCTCGCAAGGCCGTTGAAGCTTTCGCTTCTATTGTAGCTGCAGAACTCAAGAAGGGTGAAAAGATCACGCTTCTCGGCTTCGGTACCTTCTCTGTAAATGAAAAGCCTGCTCGTCAGGGTATCAATCCTCAGACGAAGAAGAAGATCCACATCCCTGCTCGCAAGGCTGTGAAGTTCAAGGCTGGTGCAGCTCTCGACCTCAACGTAGCTCCTGCTAAGAAGGGTAAGAAGTAAGCAGCGCGACACGTGTTTCATTAATGGCGTGAGGCCACTCCATCGACTTGGTGGGGTGGCCTTGCTCTTTTCATTCCCCCACCCTCACAGCTATCCGATGATCCAGCTTACTACAAGCGGCGAAGAGAGCCGCCTCACACTCCACGAAGGCAGCGAAGAGCTTGGCTACATTTCCTTTCGTGTGCTTCCCGAGACTTCCATTGCTGTGGCCGAACACACGCGTGTTTCGCCCGAGCATCAAGGCAAAGGCATCGCCGCAAAATTAGCTGCAAGCTTCTTCGAGCACTGCCAAAAGGAAGGCCTTCTTGTTCGTCCCGTCTGCTCCTACATAGTGGCTTATATGGAGCGTCACCCTGAGCTCGAGGTGCTTCGTGCTCCAGAGGAAGCGTAGCCTTCAAGTACAAGCGACAAGAAGTATCTCTACTTCTCAGCAGAAGTTATATTACTTCTGACTGAATGTTATATTACTTTCAGTCAAATGTTATATTACTTCTGACCGAATGTCATATTACTTTTCATCAGAAGTAATATAACATCTGAACAAAGGGTATATACCCTTCGAGGCAAATAGTATATACCCTTCGAGCAAATAGTATATACCCTTTGAGCAAAAGGTATATACCCTACGACCAAAAGGTATATTCCTCACGGCCGAAAGGTATATACCTTCCTACGGCAACCTATTGAGCTTCGTCTGTGCGCTACGGAAGGTCGCCTTCAACAGCAGCCGATGCATCGCCCTAAAAAGAGTTCCGGCCCTGCGGTAAATGCTACCGCAGGGCCGGGACTTATTCCGTCGAAGAGACGGGAGAATGCTTACTTCGTGCGAAGGAGGAAACTCAGCTCGATATCATCGTTGATGAAGTTGTCGCCGAGACCAGTGAAGAAGCTCTTCGAGCCGTACTTGACATTCCAGTCAGCACGATTGATGTTGAAGGGCTTGCTCGTGATGGCGTAGGTGCCGTGCTCCTGATCATAGACGACAGAGGCGACGGGGATAGTGATGTTCTTAGTGACATCCTTCAGCGTGAGATTCCCCTTGAGCTCCGTGAGGTCCGTGATGCGGACACCTTCGGCGGGGATATTCGTCAGCTCAAACTTTACTTCGGGGTACTTAGCAGCATCGAAGAAGTCTTCGCTCAGAAGGTGAGCCCTGAGCTTATCACCGCCTTCCTCGGGCTTGAGATCCTCTACAGTGAGGCTGTCGAGGCGAAGAGCGACGTAGCCACCACGAAGGATACCTTCGCGAAGATCAAGCTGCCCCGAGCTAACAGGGAGCTTGCCGTAGTGCGAACCCGTTGGCTTGAAGCCCTTCCACTGAACTTCAGAGGTGGCGAAATCAATCTGTACACCCTGTGTGCTATCAATAGCAGAGGCAGCCACAGAGTCAGAAGCCGCTACACTGCTCTGCCCATTCGAGCCCGAGCAGGAGGCAATAAAGGAGCCCGCAGCGAGAAGTCCCGCCAGAGCCCAAGTCATTTTTCTTCATATATAATCGGATCAATAATTATGGTTTATCATCAAATAAACTGCTAAGTAATAAAAATTGTTCACGTCGCCTATTGGGAAAGCCCTCCGAAGTCAAGACAGCCCCCAAGCGAAAAGCCTTCACATAAAAGAGCTTCGCGCCCCACATCCCCCGAAGGGAGATCTGGAGCGCGAAGGCCTATAGTAGTGTGTAGTGTGTCGGTGATCCCTTAGCCAAGGAAGCTCAGGAGGATACCAGCTGCGACAGCTGACCCGATAACCCCGGCGACGTTAGGCCCCATGGCGTGCATGAGGAGGTAGTTCGTGGGGTCGTATTCCAGACCAAGCGTCTGAGAGATACGTGCGGAGTCAGGCACAGCAGAGACACCAGCATTCCCGATGAGAGGATTGATCTTGTTCTCTGACTTGAGGAAGACGTTGAAGAGCTTGACGAAGAGGATCCCGCTCACCGTAGCTACGACGAAGGAGAATGCCCCGAGTCCGAAGATCAATATTGAGTTACCCGTGAGGAATTCCGTGGCTTGGGTCGAAGCCCCTACCGTGACACCGAGGAGGATCGTGATCGTATCGATCAGCGGCCCCTTAGCTGTGTCAGCAAGACGCTTCGTGACACCACTCTCGCGAAGGAGATTACCAAAGAAGAGCATCCCTAAGAGGGGCAGTGCAGGCGGTACGAGCATCGTCGTCAAGAGAAGCCCAGCGATAGGGAAGATGATCTTCTCCGTCTGAGAGACCTGACGAGGGCGCTTCATGCGCATTACACGCTCCTTCTTCGTCGTCAGAAGACGCATGAAGGGAGGCTGGATCACGGGCACCAGAGCCATGTAGGAGTAAGCCGACACGGCGATAGCACCGAGGAGATGAGGAGCCAAAGCGGTTCGAGAGGAAGATAGCCGTCGGGCCATCTGCTCCACCGATGATACCAATAGCCCCTGCTTCAGTTGGCGTAAAGCCCAGCTGTAGAGCCGTCATGTAAGCTGCAAAGATACCGAACTGTGCAGCCGCTCCGACGAGCATGAGCTTGGGGTTAGAGATAAGAGCCGTGAAGTCTGTCATCGCACCGATCCCGAGGAAGATCAAGGGCGGGTACCACCCTTGACGCACCCCTTGGTATAGGATGTTCAGTACAGAGCCTTCTTCATAGATACCGACCTGCAGCCCGTTGAGCATAGGTATGTTCCCGATGAGCATACCGAAAGCCAATAGGGATGAGCAGCATTGGCTCAAACTCATATCTGATAGCTAAGAAGATGAAGAGCAGACCGACCAGGATCATGATCAGGTGCCCAGGAGTGGCATTAGCTACCCCCGTGAAGGAGTAGAAGGTCTCCAGATTCTCAGCTAAGAAGCCCCAGAAGGAGGACATAAGACTATCCGATGATTACGATATCAGAGCCTTCGAGGATGTTATCCCCCTTAGAGACCTTGATGGCAGTGATGACACCATCGCACTCAGCGTTGATGTTGTTCTCCATCTTCATAGCCTCGAGGATAGCCACCGTCTGACCAGCCTTTACCTGATCGCCTACAGCGACCTTGATGTCGAGGATGACACCGGGCAGAGGAGACTGGACAGCCGTACCCTTACCTGCGGGAGCTGCGGGTTCGGCAGCAGGAGCAGCGGGTGCGATAGGCTGAGGAGCGGGTGCAGGAGCGGCGGGGTGCTGCAGCAGGAGCTGGTGCGGGAGCAGCAGCAGGCTTAGCTGCTGGACGTGGAGCAGGTGCGGTGTAGCCTTCGGTGAGGATATCTACCTGGTAGGAGACACCATTTACTTCTACGGCAGCCTTGTCGCCTTCGAGATCGATGATAGCGACACTGTACTCGTTGCCATTGATCTTATACTTGTACTCTTTCATTGTGGATAGGGAGTTGAATGTGATTGCTTATTATAGTTGCGTGAGGATAGGAAGCTGGCGCATCGTCAGAGCCTTGGAGGCCCAGGGAGATGAAGCCGTACGCTTGTAGGTGAGCACCAGAGACTCTTGGTCGTGGAGGTGCTTACCCAGCTCTTCGTGCAGCGCATACGAGATGGCGACGAAGACTTCCTTGAGATTGGGTTCCTGCGACATATTTCTTGTGAGGATAGCTTGTTTATCGTTTGAGGGCCGGAGTCTGTTGGACATGCGCGTTCCACATCGTGGGACGGTGGCGTATCGTCAGGACGTAGCTTTCGTGATCGTGCTGCGTCTCGAGCTCAGAGCGAAGAGCCATCGTGATAACGGCGGCGACTTCATCAGGCTTCCCCGCGGCACTCTGGAGAGCCAGTGAGATGGCTACCAGAGCTTCAGCAGAGGGTTTACCTGTAGAGCTCGCTGCGGGCGCCTTCTGAGTAGCGGGCTTCTCTACCTTCGGAGCATTTCTCCTCTGGAAGAATATCCCGATGCATCGGAAGATGAGCACCAGCATCAGCAGCGCGAGGAAGACGACGAGCACAGCCGTGAAGGTCATGATACCTCCAGCAGGGTCGCGCTCGGCGAGTCTTTGGACTTTCTCGGAGAGCTGAGGATGGTCTTGAGCCCATGCCACCATCGGTGCTGCCGCAAGCGACAGCCCGAGGGTTAGCTGGTATAGTTTGCGAGCGAGATTCATAGCGTGTAGCTTGATGGACTATGAATGGCCAAGACAAGCCTGCTTAGAGAGGCAGGTTGTCGTGCTTCTTCGCAGGATTGATCTGCTTCTTGGTGCGGAGTTGCTCAAGAGCGCGGATGATACGGAAGCGCGTGTTGCGAGGCTCGATGACGTCATCCATATAGCCGTAAGAAGCGGCGTTGTATGGGTTGGCGAAGGCCTTGCGGTATTCTTCTTCCTTCTCAGCAGCAGCCTGTGCAGGGTCTTCTGCAGCAGCTACCTCCTTAGCGAAGATAACTTCGACAGCACCCGTGGGCCCCATGACAGCGATTTCTGCTGAAGGCCATGCGAGGTTGATGTCGGAGCGCAGGTGCTTAGAGCTCATCACGATGTAAGCACCACCATAAGCCTTACGCAGCGTGACGGTGATCTTGGGCACCGTAGCTTCACCATAAGCGTAGAGGAGCTTAGCACCATGGACGATAACCCCGTTGTATTCCTGACCCGTACCTGGGAGGAAGCCTGGGACGTCTACGAGGGTGACGAGAGGGATGTTGAAGGCGTCACAGAAGCGGACGAAGCGAGCAGCCTTACGAGAAGCGTTGCTGTCGAGAGCACCGGCCATGACCATGGGCTGGTTAGCGACGATACCGACGCTCTGACCGTTGAAGCGAGCGAAGCCGATGATGATGTTCTTAGCCCAGTCACGGTGTACTTCGAGGAACTCACCATTGTCGACGATCGTACCGATGACATCGTACATGTTGTAGCCCTTGTTAGGCTGGTCAGGGATGATCGTGTTGAGGACATCGTCGACGCGGTCTACTACGTCCGTAGGCTCTACGCAAGGAGCATCCTCCATGTTGTTCTGGGGGATGAAGGAGAGCAGGTGACGGATCAGGCGGATACCTTCCTCTTCATTGTCTACAGCGAAGTGAGCGACACCACTCTTGGAGGCATGTACGCTGGCACCACCGAGCTGCTCCTGGGTAACATCTTCACCCGTGACGGTCTTGACGACCTTGGGGCCCGTGAGGAACATGTAGCTCGTACCCTTGCTCATGATGTTGAAGTCAGTAAGAGCAGGCGAGTAAACGGCACCACCGGCACAAGGACCGAAGATAGCAGAGATCTGGGGGATCACACCCGAAGCCAGGATGTTGTTCTGGAAGATGTCACCATAGCCGCTGAGAGCGTTGATACCTTCCTGAATACGGGCACCACCCGAGTCGTTAAGGCCGATGACAGGAGCACCCATCTTCATAGCGAGCTCCATGACCTTACAGATCTTCGAAGCCAGCATTTCGGAGAGTGCACCACCGAAGACGGTGAAGTCCTGTGCAAAGACATAGACCAGACGACCGTCGATCGTACCGGCCCCGGTGACGACACCGTCACCGAGGAACTTCGTCTTGTCGATACCGAAGTTCGTCGAGCGGTGCAGGACGAAGGTGTCGATTTCGTCGAAGCTACCTTCGTCGAGGAGGAGGGCGATACGCTCGCGAGCGGTGAACTTACCCTTCTGGTGCTGGCTGTCGATACGCTTCTGACCGCCACCGATGTGGGCCTTAGCGCGGAGCTCAATAAGCTCCTTGATTTTCTCTAATTGGACACTCATATTGATTGCTGTTAGTAGATACTGTCGTTATTTAGGATAGAGAGATTATTAGAATGGGATAATAGAGGAGATCACGTAAGCGGGACTTCCGCTCTGGACTCTTCTATTATCCCATTCTTCGGTCAATTACTCGACGTCTCTGTGGTCACACAGCTCGGTGAGGACACCGATCGTGCTCTTGGGGTGGAGGAAGCCGATATTCAGACCTTCAGCCCCCTTACGAGACTGCTTGTCGATCAGCTGGACGCCCTTATCAGCGAGCTCTTGCAGCGCTTCGTCAGCGTTAGGCACAGCGAAAGCGATGTGGTGGATACCTTCCCCACGCTTCTCGATGAACTTTGCGATGGTGCTTTCGGGAGAGGTAGCTTCGAGCAGTTCGATCTTCGTCTGACCGACCTTGAAGAAGGCCGTCTTAACCTTCTGGTCTGCTACTTCTTCGATGTTGTAGCACTTCAGACCGAGGATGCCTTCATAATAAGGCAGTGATGCTTCGATACTCTTTACGGCGATGCCAAGATGCTCGATGTGTGAGAGGTTCATAGCTTTTCTATCTTGCTTTGAGTTGATATGATTGGGGCAGGAGGACGGTCCTCTACCCCGTAACTTCTGTACTGCAAATGTAACAATAATCGCCTTCATTCCCTAACTCTACGGCAACCTCTTAAATATTCGCAGATTAGGCCCATTAAATAAGGCGGATCATCCCCCTACAAGCCCCTCCTTTAGTCCCATATCAGCCCACCCAAATTCCATCCAAACCACCGAGCCTCAAGCTACTCTTGCGACACACTATCAATCAACTGATTAGTCACCCCATCAAACGAAGTAGTACTGGTCGATATTACCCCTTCACAAGAGTCTGACACATAGGTCTCCTGAGTGGAGCTAAAAGCACCCAGCAGTGAGTCGTAAGAGCATCCGATTAGGAACGCACATTACGACTCACTGCTGGGAAGATCGGCAAGGGGGAGAGATGAAGACGGGGCAACCACATCAAACCTCCTCCCTATCTACAAGCCGTATTGAGGACGAGTTGATTTGCAAACGACTATTGCTCTGCGAGCGAACGACTATTGCCGCAGCTTTGTACTCTCTACTGTTTCACTCGGGCGCTCGGCCTTGTTATGCAATACCGAGGAGACGAGTGCGACCGAGATACTTACACTTTGATGCGGTTACCCTGAGATGAAGATCATTATCAATCTCCCCCACCCTACTTATTAATTATATATATGTTATGTATAGAGCTGCCCGAAGGAGAAGGATTACTTCATGCCGAGCGTGAGTAGGAGGAAGGCATACTCAAAGGCGGTATCTCGGATACCATCATAGCGTCCCGTGGCTCCACCATGTCCCGAATCCATATTCATCTTCAATAGAAGGAGATGGTCATCCGTCTTGAGACGGCGGAGCTTCGCTACATACTTCGTGGGCTCGTGGAAGAGTACCTGCGAGTCATTGAGCCCACCTGTGACCAAGAGATGCGGATAGCTCTGTGCCGAGATGTTGTCATAGGGCGAATAGCTGAGCATGTAGTCGAAGTACTCAGGGTCATTGGGATTCCCCCACTCTTCGTACTCTCCTGTAGTGAGCGGGAGGGACTCATCAAGCATCGTCGTCGCGACATCAACGAATGGAACAGCTGCGATCATCGCATGGAAGAGGTCGGGGCGACTATTTGCCACAGCACCTATCAGCAGACCGCCAGCACTCCCCCCTTCGGCCATCAAGCGCTCAGGAGAGGTATAGCCCTCAGCGATGAGGGTCTCTGCACAAGCGATGAAAGTCGGTGAAGGTATTCTTCTTCTTGAGGAACTTCCCGTCTTCATACCACTGCTCCCCGAGGTCACTTCCCCCACGCACCTGAGCCTGTGCATAGACGAAACCACGGTCAACAAGGCTCAAGACCGAGACGCTGAAGTGTGCATCGAGCGTCACTCCATAGCTCCCATAGCCATAGAGCAAGGCGGGGGCTGAGCCATCACGCTGCAGTCCCTTGCGATAGAGTAGCGTCATCGGTACACGGACACCATCTGGGGGCTGTAGCCCAAAGGCGCTCTACGGTATAGTCTTCGGGGCTGAAGCCTCCACCGACCTCCTGCTGCTTGAGGAGGCGACTCTCCCGCTGCTCCATATCATATTCGTAGAGCGAAGCGGGGCGATTTGGGGATGAGTAGCTATAGCGTATCGTCGTGGCTTCGTAGGTGGAATTCCCCTTGAGGCTGATGGTATAGACAGGTTCGGGGAAGTGAATTGACCCACACGGCTCCCCTTCGCTAGAGAGGATACGAATCTGAGTGAGACCATCTTGACGCTCCTCCAGTGCGACATGGGAGGCGTAGACACCGATACTATCGAGGCGTACCTCCGTGCGGTGAGGGACGAAGAGCTTCCAAGCGCTACGATCCTGCACCTTATCCTTATCGGTGACGTAGACCATCCCATTGAGAGAAGTCTTATCCTTATAGTAGATGAAGAACTTCTCACGATGGCTAAGTATAGAGTAGCGCACATCTTGCTCACGGGGCAGGAAAGAGCTTTGGCTCACGATCCGATCCCGTCTGAGGAGAGGTAGTATTCCTCGGTCGTTGTGCTACTCCCTGCCGTCAGGAAGATGTACTCGCGGGTCTTCGTCTCACTCACACTGCAGGAGAAGCGGACGTCCTGTTCTTCGTAGATGAGCGTAGGCTCAGCATCCGTAAGGCGCTGGGCAAAAGCCTTCGTCGAGCGAAGGGTCTCATCAATCAAGGTATAGTAGATCGTCTCGCTGTCCTCCGCCCAAGCCAGCGACGAAACTCCCGAGAGCGTGAAAGGCAAGGTCTTCGCCACGCTCGAGGTCGCGTATATGGAGGTCAAACTCCGCATACGAGCCCGTCGTATTAGCAAAGTAGGCAGCAAGCTTGTTATTGGGACTCACCGCATAGCCCGCGAAGATGTATGCATCATGTCCTTCGGCAAGGGTATTGACATCGAAGAGTAGTTCCCCACCCTCGATCGCCGTAGGGCACTGCCCATAGCGCTCTACAAAGTCAGCCTCAGAGACGCGGTAATACGAAGGGTATTGCTTCCCCTTCTCAGTGCGGGCATAGTAATAGTAGCCACGGCGCAGCGTAGGATAACTCTGGTCATCCTCCTTAATTCGCCCTACGATCTCCTTAAATATCTGCTCCTCTGTCTCATGCATCGAGGCCATGACCTCGGCGGTATAGGCATTCTCTGCACGGAGGTACTCAAGCACACGAGGATCTTCTTTATCCCGCATGTAGTAGAAGGGATCAATACGTTCGCGCCCCAAATGAGTCAAGCATTCGTCTTGGACTTCAGCACGTGGAGGGGTAAGTGTAGGCAAGGATGATTGAGTAAAATCCATCTGTTGGATAGCAATAAGTGATAGGAAATTGGGTAAATAAAAGAGCTAAGCCTGCAGGCTATCCCGCAGGACGAGTAGGGCTTCGGGCCCCATCTCAAAGAGAAGATCCAAGATACTTAGGTCTTCTACAAAGCCCATGCGCTCCAGATGAAGCTGATAATATGGGCGTAGCTGAACTCCAGGCACTGGAGCAGCCTGCTTCGGACTCAGCGTATAGCGAAGGTCGCAGCACTCGGACGTAGCCTCAGGCGACTGAGGGGGCAGGAAGTCCGTAGTCGTACTCCAGTCGAGGTCAAGCTGTAGCTGAGCGAGGAGCGTCTGCAGCAGCTCCGCGTTGAAGTCCCAGAGATAAGTATAGCGCCGCTCATAGAAGGGCATCAGCTCATCTGCATAGAATTCGAAGAAAGGACTTGCCCCATAAGCCGTGCGCAGTGCCTGCGCATGCAGGTGTCGCCACTCCCCATGATCTGAGATACGCACCTCGCGTATCGGAGTCTTCGTCCCAGCGGGAAGCTCGACTGGTATCGTGAGGGACTGCACGCCATTCGGACCAAGGATACGGCAGCGATTACGATAGCTCTGCTTGATGTAGTGCTCGCACCCCTCGAGCGCAATAGTGCCAGCAACATGCTCATAGAGCTTCACGAAATAGCTGACAGGTGGCGCGTAGGCCGTAGCGAGGAGTAGCGTGGGTAGGCTCTCCATCATAGGGCAAAGAGGATAACACCCTCGATAGCATCCGCAGGGAGGATACCCAGATGGCGGGAGTCAGGTGCAGCGCTCGTATCATCGGTGAGTACCCAGTAGTAATCCCGACGGAAGGTGTGATAAGGGTTGGAGGCGAGTGCAGTGAGCCAATCCTTAGGAGCCAGTCTGTGCAGAGCGACCTCTCCACGCGCAGGAGCAAAGAGTCGCTGTTCCTCGACGAGGGCGGCACGATAGGCAACAAGATTGGTGGAGGTCAGGGGGTAGACGCCGCCCTCACGGGGTAAGCGTAGTGCATACTGCTCTCGAGCATCTCGTGGATGGCGATAGTCAGACACCGCAACACCATTCACAAAGAGCTGATCCAGAGCACACCTCAAGGCTATCTCCAGGCAGGGCGACCACACGGGCCACCATCAGACTCTGTGCTGAGGTAGAGGCTGCCCGCTCTATCGGTATGATAGAGGATGAGTGCACCTCGATCGGGGCTCTGCGTGCGACGAGCCAATGCCCATGCTCCGAGGCGCAAGGCGGGGCGCCTGGGCGGTCGTCATCACACGAAAGGGTGTGAAGAAGAATATACGGAGCACTACCACCAGGGCGATAAGCCCCAGCGGTAGTGCTCCGTAGCGTACGAAGGATGAGCTGACTATCTGATCCTTACTTATCATGAATCAGACGCATCATCCGTGACCAGCGGATACCACCATTCGTCAGCGGGCGCTCGCTATTGATCGAGAGCCAGAGGAAGGCGGGCTTCCCTACGATATGGTCTTCGGGAACGAAGCCCCAGTAGCGGCTGTCAGCCGACATATCGCGGTTGTCTCCGAGCATGAAGTAGTAATCCTGCTGGAAGGTATAGGTCGTACTGGGCTTCCCGTCAATGAGTACCGTCCCGTCGGGCTGCACCTCGAGGCGGTGCCCTTCGTAGTTGCGGATACAGCGATGGTAGAGTGCTACAGCCGTGGCGTTAAGGGCGATTTTCAGCCCTCGGCGTGGGATGAGGAGCGGACCATAGTTATCCTTCGTCCAAGGCGTCTTGAAGTCCACCGGATATACACCCGTCGAGTTCTGAGGCTGGGCTATGTCGACAGCGATAGCACGGACATAAGGCTCAGCCTTGAGACGAGTCTTCATCTCCTCCGTCAGGGGAGGTAGTAGATAGCACCATAGTGCCCCTCCGCATCGGTGGGCTGGAAAGAAAGCCCCGCATAGCGCAGGTATCCCTCAATAGTCCCCGTCTCGGAGGAAGGCTGATAGGTACGCTGGTCGTAGATCAGCTGCACATCACGGTCGTTGATCTCGAGATCATCTAAGATCTCCTGAGGGCAGAGCTCTACCATCCGTCTGGAGGAAGTAGTTGTACTGCATCTTCTCGGGGTTGGCAATAGCCTCACCATCGATATAGACCTGCTTATTACGGATCTCGAAAGCGCTCTCCAGGAGACCGATACAGCGCTTGACATAGTGGTCACGACGATCCACGGGGCGGTAGACGATCTCACCGAACTGAGCTCGATCAGCCCACACGGCATCACGACCCATAAGTAGCACACAGCGTGTAGTAATCAGGGTTAGGCATATTGAGCGCCACCGTATCTCCTGCGGGGAAGTTAAAGACGACGAGATCATTACGCTCGACCTTTCCCGAAGCCCTTGAGGCGACGATAAGGGAGCGAAGGCTCATCGAGGTAGGACTTATGCCCGAGGATGGTATTGTGCGCTAAGGGGAAGGCCACGGGGGTCATCGGCACTCGGGGACCATAGCTCAGCTTATTGACGAAGAGATAATCACCGATGAGAAGCGTCTTCTCCAGCGAGGAGGAGGGGATGGCAAAGTTCTGGAAGAAGTAGGTGAAGATAATCGACACGGTGAAGACCACGAAGATGATATCCTCGACCAGACCCGCCAAGGAGGCGTACAGTGGGGATTGGGGATGCTCACGCAGATAACGCCAGTTGATCCATCGCGTAAAGTAGAAGTCAATGAGGAGGGGCAGGAGAATCAGCCACCACCAGCTTGCCCAGCAAGCAAAGGCGATGAGAAGAAGGATCAGAAGCCCGCCCTTGACATGGCGCCATGTGCGCTGTCCCTGGAGTAAGTCCTGCTATCGGATGCGATTTCATTCGGTGCTCTATATATAATTATGGTGTATATGCATCGGGAGAGTAGTGACTACTTAGCGAAGCTGAAGGAGGTCATCCATCGTCAGCCAACCGCGGTGCGTGTAGGCGTATTCAGCTGCCAATACCGCCCCAAGAGCAAAGCCCTGACGGCCAAATGCCTCATGAGTCAGGACGATACGATCGACCTCTGAGGTATAGGTCACTGTATGTATCCCTGGGACTTCGCCCTCACGATGTGCGATGATAGGCAGGACACCTGGCTCAGGCTTATCCGTCAGCTCCCATCCATGGAGCTCGGGACGTCCAGCGAGGATAGTCTCAGCCAGCGTGATCGCCGTGCCACTGGGGGCATCAAGCTTATGGATATGGTGCGTCTCATCGAGGCTTAGGCGATAACCAGGAGCAGCCTGCATGAGCTCAGCTACACGGCGATTGATCTGTAGGAAGAGCTGGACGCCGATGCTGTAGTTGGAGGACCAAAAGAGCGTCCCCTCACCCGCCTCACAGCGCTCACGCAGCTCGGGCAGCTTATCCGCCCACCCCGTTGTACCAGAGACTACGGGTACCCCGCGGTCGATAGCTCGGCGACAGTTGTCATAAGCCATTGCGGGAGCAGTGAACTCAATAGCGACATCAGCCGCAGCGAAGCGGGGATCATCGAAGAGGTGCTCCTCGTCGCGGTCAATAGTCAGCACGATCTCATGCCCTCGTGCACGGGCTATTTCTTCTATGACGTGCCCCATCTTGCCGTAGCCGATGAGTACGATCTTCAGTGCTTGCATTCGTTAGTCTCCTTTAATAAAAGCGCGCAGTAGCGACTCTCGCTACCGCGCAATGCTTCACACAAAGGTACAGAAAAGGGGCATTAGTCA
>BNJT01002023.1_pt1 | contig 81629 bp, 100 predicted proteins | sample 8540491 | NCBI WGS metagenome assembly BNJT01 (sample SAMD00202455, study PRJDB9452) | human saliva metagenome | host: Homo sapiens | reverse complement strand
CAGAAAGAACCGAGAATATAGCAAAATAGAAAACTATGGATAAATACGAACCTCTGACGTTTAAGCTTCGGCTCACGATAGATTTAACTGATGAATGGTGAGAATAAATATCAAAACAATTTAACTGGGTTAGAGTTCTGGCTCGGAGGTAAGGATTACAAAATTTCAGCAAAGTGAAGAATCGATACAGGACTTGAGGGCATCGTGGGAAGATTAGCGTCGGTTTGGAACTCCCGAAGGATAAGCAGATTCACTGTTGGGTTGAGAGGAAACTCAAATTATAACAATAGAAAGATGTAGCAGTAAAAATTTAAAAATAAGAGTGGTAAAAGGTGTTGACAAGGACGTTTACGAATTGATGAAACCGTAGGAAAAACTTTGATCAGGCGATTAAAGATGCTACGGAGAAGCAGGGCAAAAGAAAATAGATCAATCCAGAAGTGCGATAACCGGTGATGTGGATATCACCACCAATTCACCCATTGGTGGAACGGACGGAGCTAAAATCTGAAGAAACGATATAGGTTATGGAAAAACACGGTGGTTACTTTCCAAGGGCGTGGGTACTCCTTGTAAAAGTTTCATCGACTTCATAAGAGGGAAAAACAGGCGAAAGCGGTAATGAAGACAGTGCAAAGGTTAGAAGTTTATAAGTGCAGGGTTTGATGATCGCGTGGTAAATAACGGAACATGGCAGGTTCGACAATTGCACTTTTAAGACAGGTGATATTGAAAACAACGGTTTGCGGATTATAAGAAAATATGAAGAACCAGGAATGTAGGTGTTTGCAAGCAAAGCCACAGCCAAGCCTGAACCGCAGCCGAAACCAGACTGTCGAAGCCTGAATTGCAGCCGAAAATCCTGACAACTCACGGGAGAAGGGACGGAGAAAGGAATAAAACAGGCAAAAGAGAAACCGACTCTAATATTAAAACAAAAGCAAATACATCGGATGAAAAAAATGGCAGTATGGCAAAATCAAAAGTACAAAAAGCTGAAAGCGAAACAAGGGGACAAAGACCGGTGATGACAGGAGCATCACAAGGGAGTAATAATGCTGTCCGTTGCGTACAATATGCGCAGTATTGATAATGGGAAGAATGGTATGAGAAGAGGAAAAAGTGAACACGGGATTGCCTATCACTGAAAATGAAAGGTGAAAAGTCCAGCACATAAAAGCACAGATGTTGCTTGAATCTATGCGTTTGATATAGCGTATATAATGCTGAGTTACTTTAATGGAAATACAGCTTCCAAAGGATGATGAAGGAAATTTTCATAAAATAGTGAGACTTTTGATTTAGAACATCGAAACGAGAGAGTTGTGTTTACTATTTTCAATAGAGTTTTACTTTAGAATATGTTGGGAATAAACCATGAGTAAAAATTTGTAATAGACGGAAACAGTTTAATAAATAGGGCTTATTTTGGAATCAAATACCGATGATAACAAAGGAAGGTTGCATACTAAAGGTGTATGCAACTTCCTTAATATGCTGTAAAATTTAAAAAGGAGTATAAGCCGGGATTTATCGGAGTAATAACCTTTGATGTGAAAGCACCTACGTTCAGACATGAAGCGTACAAGAACACAAAGCGGGCGAAAGCCGATGGATAACAATTGGCGATGCAGATGCCGATTTTAGGGACGTATTATCAACCATGAACGTAAAAATGCTTGAAATAGCGGGATTTGAAGCGGATGACTTATTAGGAACCATGTCAAAACTGGCGGAGGAAGCCAGGATATATGCCGATAATCGTAACGAGAATAAAAGATGCTTTGGTTAACAGAAGTGATAAAACAACAGTTGTTGACATAAGTAATAGGAGGAAAAATTCAAATATACGAGAGTCTTTGAGGAAGATAGTTTACACCTACTGAGTTCATGGAGATTACTGAGCAATTTTGGTGACTCGTCCGGATAACATACCGGGGTAAAGGAATGAGCGAAAAGGTGCATCTCAGCTCATCCGAGAGTAGGGAGCATCGAGAATATATATGACAAAATAGATGAATTCCTGTCAAATTCAAGAAAAAGCTCCGAATTAGTGAACTTTCTGCAGAGATGAGTAAAATACGACAATAAATCATATAAGTACCGATGGAATTTGGTACTGAGTATGAAGTCAAAGAACCTGATTAGCATACCAAGCTCGCTACTATTTACAGAAACTGAGTTTAAAAAGTTTTGAGCAAGATGATGTCAGCTTATATACGGATGCAATTGATTTGAAGGCCTGACCGTGTTGGTGCAGGATGAGATACGGAAGAGAGTTTTACAAGCTGTTAAAGATGCGAAAAAAAATCCAGATTAAAACTACTTAGATTCAGATGCTGACGAAAATTGAAGCAGGAAATAATAATAATCCGTTGGTAGGTTTTCCATTAAAAATACGATTTTTGGCGTATTTAGAGACGATGAAGCAACGTATGAAGCATTTGAAATCACCTTCGGGTGAGAACAAAGAAATTTTCGGTCATGGAAATAAAGTGCGAGCGGTAGCGATAATGAATAAATTTGAAGCCAGCCGAGGAAAATGAAAGAATGAAACAATTTGCAACTTTAACATCATATTTGATACCTTGGAACCTCAATACTTGGTAAACTCCAGTGCAAATGATTACATATGGAATAAAGGAAGAACGATTACAATTTAAACTTGGATCTCGAAGAGAAGAAGGAGCGGTTAGGTTTTTAAGTCATTAGCGACTTTGTAAAAGACCTCCGAAAACCTTTCGAGACAATTTTCTCTGATGGAGGCATTTGATGGAAACGACAGAGATGCATTTGAAATGGGCTTGACCAGATTGTTCTACAATTTGAGTTCGATGATTGAGTGATGGCGTTTATGTGGAATGCATGGGGTGCGGGTCGATGAAAGACTCTGAAAATATCAGGGAACACGATGAAACCAGAATAGATTGTTGTCAGGAGAGATGTACGCTATCGCGGCGAAGGAGTTCAACATAAAATCGCCTTCACAGCTGTGATCCTATTTGAAAAATGGTTGACTCCGGGAAGAAAAGCTAGTGGATACTCTACAATGCCGAAATCTTGAAAAAGATGGGAGAAAGTCCTATAATAGATAAGATTATGGAGTATAAAATTGATCAAACTGAAAGGGACATATGTGGACGGTTTAGTTCCGCTTATACAGAAAAGACAGCAGGATTCCTCTCACTTCAATCGTGGTGACGACGACCATTGATTTCCAGTTCAATCCAAACATGCAAAACATTCCCACTAGGATGAATTTGGAAAGTTGATCAAGGGGAAGCCTTTGTAGCGAGAAACAGGAAGCACGTTAATTGAGGCTGATTACTCGCAAATGGGGACTTGGGGTTTTGGCATATAGTGGAGATGAGGCTTTAATTGGATCATTTAATGAAGAAGACATTCTGGAATCGACGGCAGCCAGGTTATGAATAAACATCGACAATCACACCGATTCAGGCTAATGCAAAAGCCATAAACTTCAGGTGATTTTACGGAATGAGAACAGTCTGAGTGAATCGGATATCTCTTGGAAAGAAGCTGAAATACATTGACGATTATTTCGACAAACACAGGAAAAGTCAAAAGGTTTATGGATGAACAAATCAGATTTTGAAAACCACTTTGTAAAAAGCATATTGGGCAGAAGAGATACATCAAAGGAAATCGATGCAAAGAACTTCCTTGGTTAGAAAAGCGGGAGAACGCCTGGCGATGAATACACCTATACGAGGAAATTACAGCTGACATAATAAAACTTGCCATGATAAAGGTTTACGAAAATTGAAAAAATGAAATCAGGCTTGATGTACAAGAATTGAAATGAACTGATTATAGAAACTCACATGAGCGGGTGGACAGTGAAATCGATTTTAAAAGTCTATGGAAGAGGCTATGGCCCTGAAAGTTCAGTTGAGCGTAGATGTTAACGAAGGAAAAACTGGTTTATGGCGAAATGATTTAAAGGGAGATGGTGATGAAATCATCGGAATCTGGGAGGCATCGGAAGCGGCAAGGTACGATTTCAAACTACCTGACGAAAAAAGGATTCGGAAAATAATCGTGCCATTAAAATGACTAAAATCTCCTGGACACAGGGTGAAGAAGCATATTTAAAGCGGTGGAGTGCGCACGGAACGGAAATATTGAACCCGGATAAGGCGCTGTCGACAGAAGAAACTCCAGCAGCATCATGTTTCTCTTGAGGAAGAGAAAGATTCTCAACAGAGTAACCCGATCTAGTTAAAAGAGGGTTCTGGTGAGTATGACAAATGAAGCTACACAAGTAATTTTTTAGATGTTTCCGCTGATGTTCGAATGGATTGAAACTCTGTGAAGAGTTTGGTTAGTGGTGGCAGATGAGAGAGTGAGATACTGAGATTACCGACGAGACAAAATAACAAAGATGAGATTATCATAAGTTCAGAAGTCAAATGCCTGATGAAGAAAAGATAAAACGCTGACTTTGTCATAGATAACTCGGGAAATGAGGCACTTTATCTACAGTTAGATAAATTACTGAAAAGTATGAAGAAAAAGGAAAGGAATTAGAGGCAAAGAAGAGAATTCAGTGAATTCGGTTTAAAGGCGGGTTGAGCAGAATAAATAGGAGACGAGAGACATATCTGATTGTTGCTCTCAGGGTTATGATACTGGGAATAGCTTTTGGGATGTTTAAAAAACGACGATTGAGGATGTCATGAGGACATGTAAATCACCAAATCCACAGAATAAAGCTGCACTGAGTTCCACCAGTAAGACGTTTAACCCGTTGGTTCAAAGATGAAGACACATATTATCTCCAACAAGATCATATACTAGCAGCCTGTTTACTTTGATGAAATATGACATAAAGGAAGACTTGGTGGAGAGCTACCGTTTCTCGGTAGGACAAATCACTGTAAAAATGCGCCCAGTGGGAGGATGGCAGAAGCGTTTCTTCTGCAGATGATGTACGCTGAAGATATAAAAGAGCATTAGAGACAATGGACCGTATGGAAGCGTAGCTAAAAGATAAAGCAATTTCCCTACGGAAGCGGCGTGGTGACGGAGCGTTTTACAGTTCATTTTGAACTCGGATAAGGATATGTCTTTAGCATATTTTACATTTCCAATTTTACCCGAAGCTTACAAATACAGCGGAGTGGATGCGTTAAAGCGAGATACCGAAAAACTTCATTATTAGCACGAGCAAAGGACTGTATCATTGCAGTACGTATGGCGATTGAAGGGAATGGAAAGCTGACTGTAAACGACGTAAGTATTACGAGTGAAAGCAAAGAGCAACATAGATGGGAAAATTGTGAAAATGGAGGAAGCAAAGATAATCTGCAAATTTGCATCGGTAAATATATCGGCACTGGTGGACAAATTGCACGGAAAGGGTGCGAAACATCTCACAAGAGAGAGTATAAAAATCCACAACTTTTAGAAGCAGCAACGTGGAATTTATCGGACTGACACAAAGCGACGCCGCTGCGTCAAAGAAGTGTGGAAATGAGAGAGCAAGGGCAGATTGCGCAATACTGAAAACGACATTGAAAGCATAAATGAAGAGAGATGTATAATCTCTAGAGGGTAGCAGAAGCATATATCCGCACGATTACATGAACAGTCCGAAATCAACTGGAGTATTACGTTCAGTAAAGATAGGGCACCCAAACTGATGTGTTGAAAAAGCCGGATACTCGGACTAAAAGACGGTGGCAGCACAGAGGAGCAAAGACGGTAATAAGGTCACTGAAATTTTGGTGGAGAGGGACAAGTGGCAAGGGAAAGCAGGCGGAAAGAATAAAGCAAGCATTAAAGGGAAATAGGTATCAATTCCGAGGATAGTGAGTGTGAAAAGAGATGTGAAGCCGCCCGGAAATTAAGAAAGCAGGGACTACTCCAATTAGCATGGGGTGGGCTTGAGTTTGGATGAGCAGCGATACATGGATATTGAGCATGACACCCACCCTCACAGTAATAGACAGATAGATAGATAATAGACATAATAATAATAATACACACGACATTCAAACAGAAAAGTTGATGGTCCGTTAGATGAGCCTCATGAGTGGAAAAACCGTGGAGTACAGGAGCAGAAGGTTTTAGGACGAACTGATACACCACATGAAGATCTCCGCCATGCATTGCATTTGCCACTCACTGCTATGGCAGTCGTAAAGGCAACTTGACTCTAATGGTGAATTAGAGTCTAATTTTGTGAATCCGTATAACGGGCTTGTGAAACATGGTACTCCAATTATGAAAGGGTGGAGACCCGATGAAGGAATAGGGATCATGTTCGAGGAGATGAAGGAGAATGTGAGCAGAGGAGAGGAAATGACGGTGTTTTCACAATGCATCCTCAGAGTTTTATTTCTCAGGGCACCATATCGGGAGAGGCTTTATTAAAAATTTAATTTCGTACAGTGAATCCCTGAACCGAGATGGGGATGGATATGGTAGAACAGCTTGGCGTATACCGGCTTTATGCGACCGTAATTGGAATCGGCAGACACGCTGTCTGTGCAAGACAGTGGAGGCAATCGTAATGAGCTCAAATCCCATCGGTCGCACCCACACAAATATGATCGAGGAAAGCTCTGAAATCATAGAGGCTTCTGTATTATGTATGACATGCGTGTGATTTAGCAGGAGGATTTTATGTTGGGGAGCATGACAGCCATGCAAACGCTGACAGAAAGGAATTCCTCGCCAACTGAAATGCGTCACGTAGAAATTAAATCGGTAAAACTCACAGATACTAGCGATATAAGTGTCAGGGACCATGCAGACTAATTTTCGAGGAAGAACACATACAAACTCCAAAGAGTGAGAGAAAGAGAGTGAGAGAGAGGGAAAATAGAAATCGGCTTGACCGCTGCGAATCAGTCTAAAGAACCTGATTTCGACAGTTAAAATTCAACGAGAGCAGTCTCCTGAAAGAAAGAATAGGCTGTTGAGAATTTTAAGTACATAGAAGATGAGTTTGCAATTCAATCCCAGTGAAGGAGCATTTCTGGACGTCTTGAGCATGCCGGGAAGTGATAGGACTGCATCAGCAAACCCGGAGAACAGAAGCGAGGAATTTCTTTGATGCGGGTGGAGGACGCTGCGAGGAAGCAGTCAGAACTCACCAAATGCGGGAAAAGGAGGTGCTGACAGAAAGAGATATCCTCAAATAGAGAGGAAAGTCGTAGTCACGTCTGAATAAACATGAAGAAAAAGCGAGAAACATGCAGGAAACTTATGAGCGAAAATGCCTCAGAGAGAATAGGAGAGTTGCTGAAGCTGATCATCGTGATACACTGAGAGAAAGCTCTTACAGAGCATTTGGGCGGACATTTAAGCCAATATCACGGAAGAGATTGTGAGATGGAAAGCCACTTGATACAGCTGGAAGACATAGTCAACGGCGGGAGCCTGGGGCAGAGCTGGATTTTCTTAATTCAGGAAATAAACAGAGAAGCCAATACTGTGTGGGTTCAAAGTAAGCAATTTGGGATATAACTTAAGAAAGGCGTAATAGAAATCAAGCGAGATTGAAAAATCAGAAACAGATACAGAATGTGGGTAAACCAGGAAGCTATCAGTTCATTTACAGTCACATGAAAAGCGTACTGGAAAGAGCCGCTAAAGTGATATAATCAAAACTTCGTACATTGAAGGAGAAAATATGTGTAGAGAATTATTGGTCATTTGGTTGAGGCCAGAAGGAACCGTTTATAAAAAGGTGGCAACGAGGACTTGGATAACTTACGATTTTCTGTTTCAATGACTACCAGAAGTCCGAAAAGAGCGAAGTGGAAGGAAAAATTATTATTTTATGTCAGGAAAAATTTGAAAAGGGATAAAATCGGATGGTTTTTAGAATATGCCAGGGTGTTTGATAATTATTACGGAGACATGAAGAGATGATCATGAGGCCTTGAACACGTGGAATAGACATGGTTTTGGAAATCATTTTAGGAGCTTTGCAAGTTAAAGGCGTTTGAAGGCTATTTTAATATTCATACTACCACCTTCCATGAAAATTGAAATAGAATCGTAAATGAGCTACGGAAGATGAGGATAAAATCATAAGTTGGGTGACCATAAGGTGGAATAAGAGTTCAACCGAATACGACTACATCATTTTTGAACGATGATTTGGAGATGCGATACGTCACGTAAAATCTACCTGTATGACGGAACTTTACCAAATTGACAGATGATAAAGCTATTGGAAAATAATTTAAAACTTTGAGGAGAATTTGATGCTATGCCCTGTCTATAAATGAAATCAGAAAAAAAGCAAATAGCCAGATATACTTGGTTGTTTTTGGCCTTGAAGAGGGCAAGAGAAGTCGTAGACAGGAATGCGTCTTTCATGAAAATGAAGATGTTATAAAACAACCAATTGTCCATAGCAACTTGAGAAGAAATGGCGAAGACTACGCCAACACAGTGGGGGAAAGGACAAAACCTCGAAGAGTAGATAAGGAGATGTATGTAAACGACAGGCGATGAATGTGATCACGATGCGATGCAAGACAGAAAACTCGAAGGACATTTGAGGTTAAATGCGCTTACTTTGGGCATTATTTTTGTCCCAGGCAAGAGGAAGAAGAATGTTATATTTTAAAAAGAGAGAATTGAATTACTTAGAGTTCGTGAGGCAGAAGTGATTTATATTCAGCAAGCTTCACTGACAGGATGTATTTTCTAGAAAAGGTATTCAGTTAAAACTACAAAATAGCAGGTGGAGAACAAGCTGAGAAAATTTTTTAAATGTCATAGCTATGTTCAGTGAACACATGAAAATTGATATAAGTCAGGCCCGGTGGTATTCGAAAACGGATCTCGTGGGTATGTGAGCAGCTTCCGATCAAAAGCAGAAGGAATTGAAGACACAAAACGTTCTTCATTGAGAATAGGACAGCCCGAAGGGATATATGACTGCAGGTTACAATTTGAAAAATTAAATGTCGATTGATAAATCGGGAGAGAGTTTGTTAATCCATTTGGAACAGTAAATCGGCAACCTGTGGAAAATTTGGCGAAAATTCTGTTTGGTATAGTATCATATAACGTGGTGTAAACTTTGAGCACCAACACTAAAATAAGCATATCGTTACAAAATTCTGGGCGAGATCAGAAAGGCTCTCGCTTTGGAATACAGTGGCGGAAGGGAGAAAACGAGGAGGAAAAAATGTCAGTAATTTCAAGTAGAGCAACTTTTAGAAACGAGGTGTTCATTTCGGACATCAAACGAGAGATACTGATTCCTAAAATGGCTCCATACATTTTTGCAGAAAATAAGATCTACATTATGAATTTGCAAACATAAAAAGAAGATTGAGAAACGTATGCGTTCTAAAGAGATTGCAGCGGAAGGAAAACCTATTTTATTCATGAGGACTAAGAAGCAGGCTGGGGTGCAATAAAGAAGAAAGCGCTCAGAGGCAGGTATGTACTATAAATCAGAGATGGTGGGTGGGTGTTGACCAACTGGAAGACTATTTCACAAGAGGTTAAAGATTGAACGACATCAAAGATGCAGGAGAACAGAAAAGTTGAGCAAGAGAAGTTTGACTTTGGAAAGAGAGCTGGATAGATTAGAAAAATTCTTGGGAGGCATCAAAGGATAGAAGAGATGCCGGGTGCTATCGTGATAATCGATCCTGAAAGGTGCGGTTAAAAAGAAGCTGAATACTAGAATTCTATTGTGGGTACAGTTGATACGAACTGAAGTCAGGATGATGTAGTTATGTAATTCCGGGAAATGACGATGCTATCAGAGCTGTGGCTGATTTCAATTTTAACAGATGCGATTATTGAAGGAAGACAGGAAGGTTTCGATGATTTCTGAACCGGTAGTTTCAGAGGAAAGTGAGGAGAACAATACAACGTGTGTAGCATTAGTAAAGAGTTGAGAGAAATCACAGGTGCTGGTATGATGGATTGCAAAAAGGCTTTGGTAGAGTCGATGCCGACATCAGAAGAGGCCATTGAAATTTTGAGAGAAAAAGGACTCTCAGGCGGCTAAAAATCAGATAAATTTGCTGCTATGGGATTTGGTTAGAATCCTTATTCGGAAGGTGCTTGAAGGTGCGGCGTTGGTGAGGGTAGATTCAAGAAACCGATTTCTGGCAGAATGAGGTTCATAAATTTCATTAAGAAAGAATTGCTGAGATCACTCTGAAAACGACGTAAAGATGTTGAAACTTATCAGAAAGCAAAATACGATGAAAATGCAGTGGCGAAGGCAACTGCTAAAATTGCTTGCCAAATTGAAAACTTGAACATTAGAAGGTTTGAAAAATTTAATCAGGATGGGTGGTATGGGATATATTCCTTAAAGAATGGAATGATCAGTGTTGTGATTGGTCTTAGAAACGACTACGCTGCGGAAGGGTTGCTGTATTGGAGTAAGGATATAGCGATGCAGGTTGCTTCCATGATCCTAAGTTCCTGGACAGAAGCTTTGGATCTGAATATATCGCACATGAAAAGGGGGTACGAGACATCAGGTTCTAAACGAAGAGGCGGAAAATGGTGGATAGGGTGACGGCAGCAAAATCGAAAAGAGCTTAGAAGTTTGTCATTAGGTCAAGTTCATTAAAAACGGAGAGTTGACGGTTGCTCAGTACGTTGACCAGGTTACTGAGGAAATTGGAAGACGTGATTGGCCTGTGGCGAGATACGAAGTAGGCGAAGGAATATCGAGAAAGGAAGAGAACTTTGTAGGAAGTGGCAGCTGGATAATTGAAATATCGAAGAAAAATATTGAAATGGCGGGAGATTGAGAGAATCTCTCGCGTTTTCAACATGAATATCATTACAACGATTTGATGAGAAAGTGAAGTAAATGCTTTTGAGAAAAAGTTATGAGCAGGGAAAGCGGTATTTGACATTGAACGTAGGAGATGCTAGTATTTTCAGGAAGGCATATGGTTGAAATAATGATGCAGATGAAGAAAACTCAAAGAAAATTGGGTAGGAGACAATTATGAAGTTATTTGATATACAGTGGGAAGTAAATCAGTTGTCTATACGGAATTTTGCTTCCTTAGGAGGCAGGATATGATACGACGGTTTATGCCAGAGGTGAAGAGCTGAAAGTTTTGAAAAAACACGGGCTGCAATACAGGAACAACGGTGAAATGCATACGTACTATTGAATCGTTGATAAATTGAATAAATGCGATAAATATGATTTCATATTCTTAACCGTAAGGAAAATCAGTTTATGATGCGTTGAAAAATTGGATGCCAATGGCTCGACAAATTGTAACGATGATCAACACATGAATAAATATGAAACTTGGGCAGAGCTTTTGTCCGAGAAAGATAATTCTGCATTTTCGGGTGCGGGCAGGAGTTTGAAAATGGGTTTAAAGGCAAAACTCACACCTAAAATCATTCCAACCTACGACGTTTGGCAAAAATGGGAGAAGATGGAACGGGTCAACCTCCAGCTATCAAACATTTCGAATCCAAAATACCATCTAAAATTGCAGAACTATGCACTGTTGGCGAATGGCCACGTGGCATTCAGGTAGTTCCGTGCAGATGCTTACTATAAAGCACAAACCTGATGAAGTTTGGAAGAGAAGGAGTGTTATGATGAAGATCACGAAGGCAAATGAAGCTGAATTTTCAAACTCTTCATGGAAAAATTGTATCAATTTACCCTGGTGAATTTCTTGTTTTACTACATGGATATTGAAATTGCTCGCAGCAGTTTTCAAAACGATTTGGTGATATGTTCATCATATCGACGTACGATGAAAGCTGTCGATGAAATCTGAGAACTGCATTTGGTATATGAATATTTGAACATGTGGTGCTGTAAGTTGCATCTGAGCAGAATTTTGGCAAACAGGAAAACACCAGGAGGTGTGGCGTTGAGCTGAAACAGATTGCATAAAATAGCATTTTTATTAAAGTATATTTTGAAAAAATAGTATCTGAATAGAAAAATCAATTCAAAAAAGTGTTGATTTATAGTTTTTATATAAGATATAATATAAAAGGCTTGCAAAATGCAGAAGAGAGAGTGAAAGTTACTTTGAGCTATCAGGAGTAGTACTAAGCGGAGAATGGTCCCCCGCCGGACGAGGAGCAGGGATTCCCTCTTTTTTGTATGCAAATGATGGAAAACACACAGCAGTGTGTAAAGAACGAAAAATCTTGTATGGGCGAAAAAACTGGAAATCTTGTACGAGAATAGCGAAAACAGTACAAAATTAGGAGGAAAAATGAGCGAACACAAAATAAGAATTAAGCTGAAAGGAGCTTATGATACGCCTTTTGGATCAGGTGCGGCGAGGTGTAGAAACTGCAAGGACAGGGCAGGGTTTGGGCCCGATTCCATTTGCCGACTGAAAGAAGGAAGTGATTACAGTCTCGGAGCGGTTCACAAGTATAAAGAGACAGCAGAGAACAGTTTGAACAGAGGCTCACAAGAGATTGTGATTGACATTTCTGCAGCTACAGCAAGGACTGAGAGAGCAGATGCTTTAACAAAGCTGGATCTGCCGGGTTGACATTGAAATAAAAGCAAAAGATAGCATTGATAAAATGAGCAGCTCACTTAGTACAATTGACAGAATTTGAGCTTGTGAAATGACTTTGCAACCAAAGGTGGATGTGCGATACGATAGGATAATTTTTTCAATCCGCTGTAAAATTAGGAAATTAAACAAATGAAAACACTATTGGGAAAGAAAGTCGGAATGACTCAGATTTCACAGAAGACAGTATAGTAGTTCCCGTAACTGTTATCGAAGCAGGTCCTGAAGTTGTAACACAGATTAAGACTGTTGAAACAGATGGATATAGTGCGGTACAGGTACAGCTTTTGAGACACAAAACCACACAAGTTAACAAACCGTTGACAGGACACTTTGAAAAAGCAGGTGTGGAAGTGAAAAAACATTTATTGAATTCACAGTTGAAGAAGATTGAAACTTACGAACTAGGTCAGGCCAATGCAGTTGCCGACTTCGAAGAAGGAATAAAAGTCGATGTTACAGGAACGTCAAAGGTAGGGAACACAGGGTAACATCCAGAGACACGGTCACACAGGGGGACCTATGAGCCATGGTTCAAAAGCATAAGAACTTGCTGGCTGCACTGGCGGGTGCTTCATATCCGGGAAGAGTGTTCAAGAAACAAAAGGACGGGAAAGAATGGGTCGTGACACTGTAACTGTACAGAATATCGACTTGGTGAAAGTTATTGCTGATGAAATCTACTCCTTGTAAAGGAGGTGCGATTCCGGGAGCTAAAGGTGGCTTGGTGAGAGTTCGTCCTGCGATCAAGAAGAGGAATAAGTAAAGGAATCTTGGAAAGGAGAACAATGGCAGAAGTAAAAGTGCTTAGCATGGCTGGAGACCGATGCGAGAGCACAATTGAACTGAACGAGAAAGTGTTCGGTATCGAGCCGAATCAAAATGCGGTGCGTGCAGCAGTAAAACTACTTGGCAAATAGAAGACAAAGGTGCGCAGATACTGCAAAGACTAGAGGACGGTGCGGCAGAAAACCTAACAGACAGGAAAGAGACAGGTCGTCACAGACGGGGATCGACAACGGATCCGTCTCAAATAGGGAGGTGGTGTGGTATTTGCCCGAAGCCTAGAGTTATAGATATACATTGCCTAAGAAACTTAGAAGACTTGCAGTACCTTTCAGCATTATCTTCCAAAGTTAAAGAGAGAAATGAAATCATAGTTTTTAGACCGGCTCTGGTAGGCACGAGCTAGAGACAAAGGAAATGATCAAAGGTGTTGGGGAAAGTGTAGACGCGGGAAGAGAAAAGCGTTGATAGTAATGTGCTGAAAAAGGTAGAAAGCAGTAATCAGATCGGCAGTAATGTTCCGGGTCGCCAGGCTGCACTGGTATCTACGATGAGACGTTTGATGAAATCATAAACCACTAACTTCATCGTCTAAAAGGCAGCGGTCAAGAAAAGTGAGGAGGTGTATTCATAATGAAACGTCATATGATGTCAATACTAAAACCTGTAATTTCGAAACATCTATGGCAGATGCGCGGGTATACACTTTTAAAGGTTGCGGTAGATGCAAACAAAACTGAAGTGATACCGCAATTGAAGAAATTTTGATAGTGAAGTTAAAGGTCAATATCATGCAGACGTCAAAGGTAAGTTAAGAGAAATGGGAAGACAGCCAGACCTGGATATGCAGCGGCTTCTAAGAAGGCGATAGTGACTCTTACGCGTGCTGATGCAGTAAAGAAATCAGATTCCTTCCAGAGTTTACAATAGAGGCAGTAAAAGCTGAGAATCAAAATACAATCCGACGCTACTCCTGGTTTTGAAGGAACAACCTTCAACTATTTTGAGAAGAAATCACCAAAAGCACGCCTGAAAAGTCACGTACGGTAACTCTTACACTCTGGAAGAAACTCTAGGGTAGCCTGCAGTGAGACACAGAGGTGGCAGCTGCAGACCCTAAATATAGAATAATCGACTTCAAAAGAACGAAGATGGAGTGCCAGGAAAAGTTTCAGCTATCGGGCTACGATCCGAACAGAAGTGCAAACAGTGCTTTTGATCGTTTATGCGGACGGTGAAAAGAGATATAGTGCGCCACAGGGATTAAAGGTGGGACAGCTAATCCGAATCGAGGTAAGAGATGCGGACATCAAAGTGAAATGCTTTTGCCTTTGGCGAACATTTCCTGTCGGCACGACCGGTCACAACGTTGAATTGAAAGCCGGGAAAGGTGCACGACTGGTCAGATCTGCAGGTAATGGAGCCCAGTTGATGGCGAAGGAAGGCAGCTGCGCTCAGATTAGACTGCCATCCGGAGAAGTGAGGATCAGAATTGAATGTAGAGCAACTGTCGGCGAGAGTGAGAACTCGGATCAGGCAACATCAACATCGGTAGAGGCAGGTAGGAAGAGACACATGGGCATCAGACCACAGTGAGAGGGTTCCGTGATGAACCTAACGACCATCCTCATGGCGGTGGTGAAGGTAAAGCCAGTATCGGTGAGAGTTAGTCCGGTTACACCTTTGGGGTAAACGACTCTCGGATACTAAGACTAGAAGAAAGAAGACTCTGACAAATACATTGTAAAAGCGCAGAGGTGAAAAATAGGAAAAGGAGCAATAGATAATGGGTAGATCACTTAAAAAGGCCCTGTCGTCTGCAAAACTGCAAGCAATCGAAGAGATGAATACAAACAAAAGAAGGTTATTAAAACATGGTCCAAGACCATCTACAATTTTTCCACAGATGGTGAGGTCATACTATAGCAGTACACGATGGCAGAAAACATGTGCCGGTGTATATCACAGAAGACATGGTAGGACACAGACTTGGAGAATTTGCTCAACAAGATCTTACAGGGGTCATGCAGCAGATAAGAAATCGAGATAGTAAAGGAGATAGATGAAAAATGGAAGCAAAAGCGATTGCAAGTGTAAGAATGTCTCCCTGATCAAACTGAAACCGGTTGCCAGCTTGGTTAGAGGTAAGAAATTTAGCGGAGGCATTGACAATTTTAAAGATTTACACCGGGGAAAAGGTAGCTGGTTATTCGAAAAAGTGGTTAAATCAGCGGCAGATGCTGAGCAACTTTAACAGCGAACGTTGACGACCTGTATGTTGCAGAATTTGCACACCAGGTCCTACGATGAAGAGATGGAGCGGGCTCTCGGGGCGGAAACTTCCATCATCTTAGAAGAGAACAAGCCACATAGGTGTGACTCTAAAGGAAGAAATTCAGAAAAAGGAGGTTCAGTAAATGGGTCAGAAAGTAAGTCCACAGCTTAGAGTTGGGGTCATTAGAGACTGAGGGCTCCAAATGGTATCTGAGGATGATTTTGCGGATTTCTTGATGAAGATCAGCAGATCAGAAAATTTGTGAAGACATATGCAACCCGGAATTTCAAGGGTAGTGGTTGAAGAGATCTGGAAAAATAAAGTAAAGGTTATAATTTCAACCGGTGGGCGGGGATGGTAATCGGTCGTGCGGAATGGAATCGATCAGTTGAAAAGCCGACTTGGTGTGATTGACAATAAGACAGTTGATGATTGAGTATCAGAGAGTGAAGATCCGAGATTGGACCTCCAGTTGCAGCGGAAGCGCTGTATATAGGAAATCAGGCTATCGAGCAGCTATACCATGAAAAGCCAATGCAAAGGGAATTAAGGTTTTGGTATCCGGAAGACTGGGCGGTGCTGAAATTGCCAGAAAGTAGAATCGTACAGCAAGGAAAGTGATGCCGTTGCATTGAGAGCCGATATCGATTACGGTTTGCGGAAGCTGATACAACTTACGGTAGATAGGCGTTAAGGTTTGGATAAACCATGGTGAGAAATCCTGGACAAGGTTATGAGGCGTTGTTCGTGAAGAAAAACAGGATAGGAAGACGGAAGCGAAGAACAACAACAGAAGAGACGGAACAGGAGACCGAGAGAAATCCTAAGGATTTCAAAGATGAAATTCAAGGCTGTGAAATCCGAGAAGAAATACGCCGAAAGTTGAAGCGGTGCCCAGAGGCCGAGGCTGCACACGATGAAACGCTAAGCAGTTGAAAACAACGAAGAATAGACTAAAAAGGAGGATACTAGCCATGTTAATGCCAAAGCGCGTTAAACGTAGAAGAGTCCACATGAGCAGTGACGCTAAGGGAAATAAGGTTTCTCCGGTCAGTACGGACTGGTTTCGCTGGAGACCAGCGGATTACTTTTCAAATCAGATCCGAAGCTGCCAGGTAGCTATGACAAGATCTATTAAAAGGGGCGGAAAGTATATATCAAAATTTTCCCACATAAATCAGTGACAAAGAAACCTGCTGAGTAAGAATGGGTTCCAGTGAGGAGCACCTGAATACTGGTGTGCAGTTGTTAAACCAGGCAGGTTATGTTTGAAATTGAAGGTGTTACAGAAGAACGGGCGAGAGAAAGCTGTGAGACTTGCTTCGCACAAGTTACCTGTTAGTGTCGTTTGCCATCAGAGAAGACGCAGAAAAGGGTGGTGAAAGCATAATGGAACTAAACAAGAGTAAAAATGTCTGATAAGGAACTGAATGCTGAACTGATTAAAGCTTAAGAAGGATCTTTTTAACTTAAGATTTCAACATGTACAGGTCAGCTTGAGAACCCTGTCAAATTAAGAGAAATTAAAAAGATATTGCGAGAGTTAAAACTATTAATCAGAGAAAGAGTTGACAACTCAGGCTGAATAAGAAAGGAGGATGTGATTATGGCGGTTGAGAAGAAATAGAAGAAAAAGCGAGAATCGGTATCGTCGTGAAAGCGATAAAATGGATAAGACAGTTACGTTGCTTTGGAAGACTTCGTAGAGACATTCTCTTTGCGATGAGGCTGTGAGGAACGACTAAGGTCAGCTCACGAGTGAGGAACAACGCCGATATCCGGGAGATAAAGGTTAGAATTATGAGCTCAGGACCTCTATCAAAGATGAGAGAGATGGAGACTTGAACGTCGTGAAAGAGGTTAAATAAGGAGGCGCACCGAATGGGATTCAGACAGAAACAGAACTTAGAGTCGCTGATAACTCACGGTGCAGAAGAACTTAGTTATAACCCATCCGTATTCTAGGGCGATTTTCCAGCCGTGAATCATGCAAATATCGGAGACGCCAGTCGTTTGTGCCGTAAAAGAGAAGCTTCTCCGGGCGGAGTGGATCACAGAAGAGGTGATGTAGTGAGAGCCGTTGTCGTAAGGACTAAAAAGGCGCCAGAAGAGATGACGGTAGCTACGTTAAGTTCGACCAAAATCTGCGGTAGTTATCAAGGAAGATAAAAACCCGTGTACATTTTACGTATTTGGACCTGTTGGCAGAGAAGCTTTGAGAGACAGAAACTATATGAAGATAGTGTCGTTGGCACCGGATATGGGAGGTCTAACAGGATGCGAATTAAAAAAGGAGATACGGTGATAGTAATTGCCGGAAAAGATAAAGGTAAAAAAGGCGAAGTTATCAAAGCTATGCCTAAAGAGAACAGAGTGATTGTGGAAGGTATCAACATTCAGACAAAGCATCGAGAAACAGACGGGAGACTGCTGCTTCTGAGAATCAAGCATCAGGAAGGTCCGATTCACGTATCAAGCAGTGATTTACGATGATAAGGCGAAAGCCAGAACCAGAGTCCGATTACGAGATGAATGGGGATAAAAAGTGAGAGTTGCCAAGAAGAGCGGCAACGCAATAGATTTAGGGAAAGGAGGAGTCGAGTTGACAAGTAGATTAAAGGAAACATATAAAAATGACGTATTCAAGGCTCTTGTTGATAAGTTCAACTACGCAAATCCTATGGAAGTGCTACTAAGTTGGAAAAAAGATTACGATCAACATCGGTCTTGGAGAAGCTAAGGATAATGCAGAAACTGATGGAAACTGCAGTGAAAGAACTTGGTTATCTCAGGGCGAGACAGGTGAGTTACAAGAGCAAGGAAATCCATACGCAAAACTTTAAGGATTAGACAGGGCATGCCTGTGGAACAAGGTTACTCTGGAGGCGAAAACATGTATACTTTTGCTGATGGTTCTTCAACATCAGCTCTTCCGAGAGTGAGAGATTTTAAAGGCGTTAGCAAAAATTCTTTTGACGGTGGAGGAAACTACTCTGTATGGGGAATTAAAGAACAGCTCATATTCCCTGAAATCAGCTATAGATCAAGTTGATTTGATCAAAGGTATGATTTCATCGTGTTTACAACTACAGCAAAGACAGACGAAGAAGCGTTAGAACTTCTAAAACTTCTCAGGAATGCCGTTTGAAAAATAGGAGGAATTGTGGCTAAGAAAGCGTTGAAAGTAAAACAGCAGAAAGCCTAAGTACTCTACAAGAGACTTACACAAGATGCAGATTGTGCGACGAGACCACATTCTGTGTTGAAAAATGTGGCATGTGCGTATTTGCTTTTGGAGAACTTGGCTGCAAAGGTGAGATGCCGGCGTAAAAAAGCGAGTTTGGTAGTTATTTTGTTACTAAGTTGCCAAAGGCGAAAACTGGTGGAGGAAGGAGATAAACTGTGATGCAATGACAGATCCAATAGCAGATGTGCTGACAAGAATCAGAAATGCCAATATTGTTGGTCACAAATCAGATTGATATTCCGGGTTCGAAGATTAAGAAATCCATCGCCGAAATATTGATGGAAGAAGGCTACATAAATGGATTTGAATTTTATAGAAGATGACAAAGCAGGGACTCATCGAAAATAGAGATGAAATACGAGTCCCGCTGGTGAGAAAGATTATTAACAGATTAAAAGATTTCTAAAACCGGGCTTAAAGGTATATGCAAAGGCCGCTGAAGTGCTCGAGAGTTTTAGGCGGACTGGGCATCGCTATCGTTTCAACATCAAAAGGTGTAAATAAGCGACAAAAAGCTGAGAGATTGGGCGTTGGTGGAGAAGTAATCTGTTATGTTTGGTGGTGGGAGGCAGGAAAATGTCAAGAATGGGACTAAAACCTGTTAATCTTCCCTGCTGGGTGTAGAGATGTCAAGGTCGAAACATACAGTTGTTGTTAAAGGACCTAAAGGACAGCTGCAAGAACAGATAAGTGACAGATTGACAGTTGAAATTAAGAAGGTGTTATCAGCGTATCGAGGGGCATCAGATGCCAAAAAGCGATGAGAGCTCAACACGGTTTAGCGAGAACTTTGATCGCCAACATGGTAGATCGGTGTAACCGACGAGTTTACGAAAAGTGGAACTGGTAGGGTGGGTTACAAAGCAGAGAAAAAGGGCACGAAATTGGTTTTGAGCTTGGGGCTATCTCACCCTGTTGAAATGGAAGATCCGGAAGGATTTCAACAGAGTTCCATCTGCAAGCTGAAGTGGTCGTAAAGGGAATTGACATAGAGCTTATGTGGGAAACTACGCTTCCAACATCAGAGCGTTGAGAAAACCTGAACCTATATAGGGAAAAGGTAGTCAGATATGCAGGTGAGAAAGTTCATAGAGAAGAAGCAAGGCCGGGTTAAAGGCGAGTAGGGAAAGGAGTAAAAAAGCATGGCTACAAAAATACGAGAGCTAATAGACGTGTTGCAAGACACGAAAGAGTTAGAAAAAGATGTTCATGGCACTCCTGAAAGACCTAGATTATGCGTTTTTAGAAGTAATAAAGACATTTTTGCTCAGGTTGTCGATGACGTGAACGGAGTGACGATGGCAGCAGCATCCACTCTTGAAAAGGACTTGAAATCGCAAACGGCGGTAACAAGGAGGCTGCAAAATAGGAGAAAGTTGTTGCAAAGGAGAGCGCTGGAGAAAGAGGGTATCGAAACAGTAGCCTTCGATAGAGGTGGATTCTTATATCACGGTAGAGTTAAAGAGATTGGCTGATGGCGCACGTGAAAGCCGGACTAAGGTTCTAACGGAGGTGAGAGATGAGAAAATACAATCGATGCATCCAAGCTAGACTTAAAAGAGACTATCGTTAATATCAGACGTGTTGCAAGACTGTTAAAGGTGGTAGAAACATGAGATTCAGCGTAACCATCGTGGTAGGAGACGGAAATGGTCACGTGGGCGTCGGTCTCGGCAGAAGCTCAGGAAATACCTGAAGCGGTGAGAAAAAGCTACGGAAGATGCTAAAAAGAATTTAATATATGTTCCAACTGTTGGAACTACAATTCCACACACAGAAACGTAGGCGTTTTCGGTTGCGGGTAGAGTTTAATAATGCCGGCGGCAGAGGTGCCGGTGTAGAGTGCCGGATCATCTGTGAGAACGGTGCTGGAGCTAGCTGGTATAAAAGACATGGGAGGCGAAAATCCATCGGCTCAAACAACACTGCCAACATGGCATATGCTGCTATCGAAGGTCTAAAGAATATGATGACGGTGGAGAAAGTCAGCAAGCTGGGAGGAAAAACTAAGGAAGAAATTTTAGGATAGGAGGAAGAATGATGGCTATATAAAGTAAAAATAACTTTGACAAAGAGCTTAATCGAGCTTCTCCTAGACAGAGAAAAGTTGTAGAAGCTTTTAGGATTGAGAAAGATGCGCCAATCAGTAGAACTAGTGGATAGTCCGGTAACTAGAGGTGCTGTAAACAGGTTCCGCATCTTCTTACTTTAGAAGAAATTTGAGAAAGGGAGGTGGAACTGAAATGAGACTTCATGAATTAAAAGCAGTTCCGGGAGCGACTAGGGCTCCTAAGAGAAAAGGTCACTGGTACGGCTACGGGTCAGGTAAAACAGCCGGTAGAGGTATGAACGGACGAGAGTCAAGATCCGGTGGCGGAGTGAGACCGGGATTCGAGGTGGACAGATGCCACTACAGAAGAATTCCAAAGGGGGATTCACAAACATCTGGAGAAAAGATATGAAATCGTTAATGTAGAAACATTAAACAGATTTGATAATGGAACGAGTTACACCTGAGCTGTTGATTGTCAGAAGGCATAGTGAAACAGTTAAGGATGGGAATCAAAATTCTGGGAAATGGAAAATTGGAGAATTTGACTGTTCGAGCTCAGAAGTTCACTAAATCTGCTTTGGAAAAATTAGATGAGGCTGCAGGAGGGAAAAGGCACAGTGATCTAATGAGGAGGATTGGAGACACTGGCTAAAAGCATGGAAAAGCTCCGGACCTCAGGAGAAAAGATTGTCTTTACTCTTCTGATGCTGGTGGTTTTCAGAGTAGATCTAACATCCTGTACCGGGAATAGACAGAGCTATTTTAAAGCAAACCTTTGAAAACAGCGGAAACGGTCTAATCGACCTGATTCAACTTATTTTCAGTGGTGCTTTCACAAAATATGACTATATTTGCATTGAGCATTACACCTATATCACAACTTCCATCATAATACAGCTGTTGACCATAGCCGTTCCTTCCCTTGAAGCGATGGCGAAGGAAGGACTGGAAGGAAGAAAGAAGATTTCGAGGATTACCAGGTATTTAACAGTAGTGCTTGCGATAATTCAAGCCGTAGGAGTTTCTCTCGGAATGTTCAGAGGAGCTTTGATAAATAAGGAGCGTTCTCGGTAATCCTGCAGTGCTGGTGCTCACTGCGGGAACTACATTCCTGATGTGGTTGGAGAACAGATCAATAATGGTATGGGAAACGGTATATCCTCCTTAATCTTCGCCGGAATCGTCGCCAGAATTCCGACGGGGCTACAAGGTATGGCTGAAAGTACAGGAAGGAACTATTAGCTATGTGACACTCGCTCTGTTTGTAGTGTTTACAGTAGTGGTTGTTGTAGGGAATCATAGAAATACAGCAAGGACATGAAGGATTCCGGTTCAGGTATGCAAAAGAGAGTGGTGGGAAGAAAGATGTACAGGAGGACAGGCGACGCATTCCTCTAAAAAGTAAACCAGGCGGGAGTTATTCCGGTAATATTTGCTTTATCAATTCTTCAGTTCCCCCTAACGATTACGTACTTTACAGGAAAGCATTCGCCGTTTGCTCTTTGGGTAGCTAAATGGTTGTCACCTGTAGGTTCACCGGGCGTATGGCTATACGCGACACTGAACTATATTGTTGATAATATTCTTCACTTATTTCTACACACAGGTTTCTTTCAATCCGTCGGGTAGCTGATCAGATGAAGGCGAACGGCGGGTTTATTCCGGGAATCAGACGGAAGAACTACGGTGGAATATTTGAATAGAGTTATGACAAGGATTACTTTTTGTTGGGGCATTATTCCTGGCAGCAGTAGCAATCTGCTACAATATTGACACAGCTGACTCCGATAGATGTATCTTTTGGAGGAACTTCACTGCTCATCGTGTAGGTGTTGCCCTTGACAGAATATGGAAGCAACGTGAGCAGCAGATGGTGATGAGAAAATTACCAGGGTTTTCTCAAGTAAGGAGCACAATGATTTAATGACTTACTTGGGCCACCGGGTGCAGAGCAAAGGTACACAGGCAGCTAAAAATAATTGAAAAATACGGTATTCCACACATTCCACAGGAGATATTTTCAGAAGAATATTTCAAGAGGGAACAAGGCTTGGAAGAAGGCGAAGGAATACATGGACAAGGGAGAACTTGTCCCCCGATAGTCTGGTAATAGAAATAACGACAGACAGACTGTTGCAAGATGATTGTCAAAAGGGTTTTTGTTAGATGGATTTCCAAGAACTGTCAAGACGAGGCAGTTGCGTTGGATCTTTTTCTGAGAGAGCATGGACGAAAAATTGACCATGTGATAGAACATACAGGTCGATAAGGAAGAATTGATGACCAGACTAATTGGTAGGCGAGTGTGCGGCGCTCATGCGGAGCGACTTATCACGTAACCACATGCCGCCGGCTCATGAGGGCGTTGCGATAAATGCCATGGAAAGCTTTGTACAGAGGCGGATGATACCGCTGAAACTGTCGGAAACAGAATCGAAGTATACGAAAGACAGACCAGCCATTATTGGATTATTATGACAAATTAGGAAACATTGCTCATCTGAACGGATTGGTTGGTCTTGATAACCTGTTTAATCAAATTGTAGCCATTTTGGGAGAATGATTATGATTATAATTAAGTCCAAACATGAAATCGATATTATGAGAGAGGCAGCGAAGGTTACGGAAATACTGAAATCAAAGGATTTCATAAAAGCCGGGTATGTCGACTATGAAAATAGATGACTACATTGAAAACTTTTATTACGAAACGTGGTATGAAGCCCGCGTTTAAAGGTTTGTACGGTTTTTCCGGGAAGTGCTTGTATTTCAAATCAACGAGGAAATCGTACACGGAATTCTTCCAAGAAAACGAATACTGAAGGAAGGCGACATAGTGAGCGTCGACACGGGGAACTATGGAAGGGTTACAACAACGATGCCGCCAGAACTTGTGGAGTAGGGGCATATCAGCGATGAAGCTGAAAGTCTGATAAAGACCACAAGGAAAGTTTCTTCGCAGGGGCTGGAATTTTGTAAAGTGGGGATTCAGATTGTCGGACATATCTCATGCCATAAGACCAGAGCAGAGGCAGAGCGGATTAGGTGTGATTCGTGAATATGCGGTCACAGCATAGGGTAGAAAATATGCACGAATCCTCAGATACCCATTTTTGGAAAACCGGGAAAGGACCCAGATTGGTCGAAGGAATGGTTTTTGCAATAGAGCCCTATGACCAAGCCTTGGCGACTGTGAAACGAGACAACTGGATGATGGCTGGACGGTAGTTACTGCAGACGGAGTCTGCAGCACATTACAATACATTGGTCATCACCGATGGAGAACCGGAACTGCTAACTTTATAAAAAGAGGTGTAATATTATGGCGAAAAAGATGTTATTGAAGCTGAAGGCGTTGTTGTAGATGCCCAGCCGAATGCAATGTTTGTGGTTAAACTTGAAACAGGGCATGAAGTTGCTTGCCCACGTTTCGAGGCAAAATAAGAATGAACTTCATCAGGGATTCTTCCGGAGATAGTCAAAAGTTGAGCTTTCACCTTACGATTTGACAAGAGGAAGAATAACGTGGAGAAAGAGATAAATAGGAGGTTGAGATGAAAATGAGCATCCGTAAAACTCTATCTGTGAAAAGTGCAAGATCATTAGAAGAAAAGGAAAAGTGATGGTAATTTGCGAAAATCCTATGCTCTAAAGCAACACAGAGGTTGAGATTTTTAATAATTTTAAAGTTAATTTATTTATACATCCCGTGTTATATTACGCCCCCGGAGGCTGCGTGACGGAAGATGGGAAGGAGGAAAATATGGCAGTATGGCCGGGTTGACTTGCCGAGAGATAAGAGGATAGATATCGGTCTGACTTATATCTACGGAATCGGCAGAAAGACAGCTAAAATTATTCTTGAAAAAGCAGGAATAGATCCAAGCATCAGAGTTAAGGATCTTTCCGAAGAAGAAAGACAGGTAGATCAGACACATCATCGATGCGAGATACGATGTGGAAGGTGATTTGAGAAGAGAGTATCTCTAAACATCAAAAGACTTATGGAAATAGGTTGCTACAGAGGTATCAGACACAGAAGAGGTCTACCTGCAAGAGGTCAAAAAGACAAAGACAAATGAGAACTCATGAGGGTCCTAAAAAGACAGTAGGAAGAAAGAAGAAGTAAAGGAGGGTAGAGATATGGCTAAAGCTGTAAAAAGCAGTAAGAAAAAGAAAAAGAGCGCAAAAATATTGAAAGAATGACACACATTCAGTCTACTCTTAACAATATCTTGTAACTCTGACAGATATGAGCGGAAATGCACTTTCATGGTCAAGTGCGTTCTTTAGGATTTAAAGGCTCAAGAAATCGACTCCGTTTGCAGCGCAGATGGCAGCGGAAGAAGCTGCTCAAGGGTGCTTATGGAACATGGTTTAAAAACAGTTGAAGTATATGTGAAAGGGGAGCAGAGTGAAGCTGCCATTAGAGCTCTTCAGGTTGCAGGTTTGAATATAACTCTGATTAAGGATATCACCCGATTCCACATAACGGTTGTAGACCACCTAAGAAGAGTATAACGAAAGGAGGAGAGTATAAATGGCAGTAAACAGAGATCCTATTTTGAAAAGATGCAGATCGTTACAGATAGATCCGTCTCATTTTAGGAATATTTAAAGAATCCAAGAGAGGACACACAGCGAAACAACAGAAAAATGAGTGAATATTACTTTGACACGGCTTCGTGAGAAACAGAGAGCGAAATTCATTTTACGGTATTTTGGAAAAGCGGTTCAAGAAATAGCATTTGTGAAAAGCATCAAGAAGAGAAAGGTATCACCATGAAAATCTTCTCATAATGTTGGAGAAAGACTCGATAATGTCGTGTAGCAGATGGGGTCTCCAGCACGACTAGAAGAGACGCAAGATACAGTCGGTCGTACACCGTCGCTTTACGGTTAACGGCAAAATTGTAAATACCCTTCATATCAGGTGTAAAGCCGAGGTGATGTTACATAAAGGTGAGGAAAAAGAGTCGGTCTTCTCCCAAATTTAAGGAAGTGGGGAAATGCAAAGTGGGAGTCCCCGTCGGTTGAGTGATGATGAGAGAGAAACTGGAAGGGAAAAGGGTTTTGGCAGATCAACAAGAGAAGAAATTGATACCCTATCGAGGAACACTTGATCGTTGAATTGTACTCTAAGTAATTTCTCATGATTGCTTAGAATGAAAGGAGGGTTTTAGATGAGTTGAAATGAAAAAGCCAAGGATCGAGATAGTGTCGGATCCGAGTGATAGAACTTATAGCAAATTTGTAGTAGAGCCGTTGGAAAGAGGATGTGGGATTACTGTTGGCAACAGCCTCAGGAGAATTCTGATCAATTCTCTGCCCGGAGCTGCGGTGACTTCCATTAAAGATCGATGGTGTCCTTCATGAATTTTCAACAATTCCGGGTGTAAAGGAAGACGTTACGAAATTATTTTGAACCTGAAGAGACTGGCTGTAAAATTGGACGGAATGGAAGAGGCTATGACGGCGTTTTATCAACGTTAACGGTCCGGCTGAAGTTACGGCAAAGGACATCATCGAGGATCGGAGCTGAAATTTTCAACCCGGATTTTGCATATTGCAACTCTCGAAGAAGGTGCGAACCTGTTTATGGATTTGACCATTTCTAAAGGTAGAGGGATACGTTTCTGCAGAGCAAACAAGACTGAGGATACACCTATTGCAGTAATTCCAATCGATTCTATTTATACACCTGTTAAAAAGTAAACTTTACAGTTGAAAAATACAAAAGTGGGACAGATTACCAAAACTACGATAAACTGATCTTGGAAAGTTTGGACCGATGGTTCGATTCGTCCGGATGAAGGTGTTGCAATCGGTGCGAAGATAATGCAGGAACACTTAAACCTGTTTATAAATCTGGCTGAAGACACTAACAACTTCGAAATAATGGTAGAAAGAAAGAAGAAGATCAGACAGAGATGAACTTGGGAAGAGTATTGACGAGTTGGAGTTATCCGTTCGATTCATATAACTACGTTTGAAGAGAGCACAGATAAACACAGTGGGTGATCTGACTCAGAAAGTCGGAAGATGATGATGATGAAATCAAGAAATCCTCGGCAGAAGTCTTTAGCGAAAGTCCAGGATTAAACTTGCTGAACGAATTGGGTCCGGTTCCGTGGAGATCGACGAATAAGTGAAAAGGAGAAGCACATGCTCGCGGACACAGCAAAGCTGGTGAGGCCTTCAGGCTCGTAGAGATCCAGTAGCTAGGAAATCTCGTCAACCGATTTGTTTAGAGAGGAGAGGATTTCTACAACCAGTGCACAGAGCTAAGGAAGCCGGAAAGAAGCTGAAAAGCTGATTACTCCTGGCTAAACGTGGAGATTTACATGCGAGAAGACAGGTTTTAGCGTATCTTTTGACGATGAAGATGTAGGGTTACAAGAAGCTGTTCGATGAAGTGCGCGAAATACGCTGATGAAGAAACGGCGGCTATACATGAGTAGTGAAGCTGGGACCGAGACAGAGGATGTGTACAATGCGGAGGTAGCACTTTTTAGAACTTGTTTAATCGAAATAAATAAGGACAGATACGCGAGCCGAAAGGCTCGTGTGACGTCCTCAGATCACACACAAAGATCACATAACAAAAGACGCAAACGAGGTCCTTTTCTATGAGTGCGATCATTAGAGGAGTTCGAGACCCCAGACCCATGCATCTAGTAAGTGCACTACTCGTATCCAGCTGAGCCAATGAGAGCGCAAACGTGGTCACACAAAGACTATTATACATTGGAAAATATGGGCTTCTGTCAAAGAAAATATCATGCTCTCAAACTGAGCCTATAACAAATAACCCTGCAACTTTATCGCAGGGTTATCTTTTGATATCGGCCACAGGTAAAATTATAAATCAGTGATCCAGATTCGCTACCTTCACTTTCAGCCGGCAGCATTTCATTCAGCTTCGCAGGAATTATCATCCCGGGCAACCAGTGCTATCAGAGTAGGAATCAACCAGCGAGCCATAAGCATCAAGGGGCGGTTTGCGGATAAACGCAAGGAGATTCTCTTTAGGGGACCGAGGTGCGTCTCCGAAAAGCACTGTTATAGCGCTAACGATGAGCTGCAAAGCCGCAACGCATGGCTTTGCTCAGCCCACCGCTTGTTGATAAAATCTTCTGGAACAGAGTTACAACCAGCACCAACACTACTGATTGGGTATGCCGAAAAGCAGAGAGCGAACTGCGTTATCTTGAGGATGGCGGCCAGGCCAAGTTACAGATAAATGCAGAGAATACGCATACTGCAATTACCGTATGTGGGAATACTTTCCAGTTGCACTCCCTAGCTTAGCTTGTGAGAAGTATTTCAGCAGTAGCTGAAGTAGAGATCCGATAGCTGTGATGGAACAGCCGTTTGAGCCACGACGATCCCGACACAATCACACCGGCTTTACCCACTAGGGCGTCTGTAATGTTGATTACAAGTTGAGCTTGCGTAAAATCAGGGCTTCCTACTAGACTCTCCAAAGAGTACCGTAGTTGCACCCAAGGTGGAAGCGAGACCGCCGTATACGATGAACATGCGCAACGACGCTGCTTGTACAGCCGCGGAAGATTGCTGTCTTTTCTGGAAGTGTATCCCTGCGCCCATACTGCGGACATTACGATAATTGCAAAGCACAACGATGCCATACACGTCCACTGTCCTGCGGTAAACGTTTAGCTATACCGGCGTGAACGGTCTGAGTTCCAGGAAGCGGACTCGCTGATTGGAACCCCTTTGGAGCTACAAAACCGATGACAATCATATTAATCAGCAAAGCAACTACGAGTACCGGAGTTAAGGACTCACCTACGATATCTTACCACTCTGACGAGTTTGGCTTAATAGTCAAAGCCAGAACTATTAGGAAGAACTACTACACGAGAATATAAGGCAAAAGCTAATTTGTTATCAGCAGCGATGTTGAAAACAGGAGCCAGACCCTGAGTCCGTAAGGTTAGCACGCTCGTTCTCGGAACAGCGCTGATCAGGTCCTATACAGGATTACGGCAGTTGCCAGAAATTAAGCTGGAAGGAGTTTTTCCGATAACGTAGTATTTTCGATTCTTCCGTTTGGCACTACCATTGAAAGCATACCCATAACCGCCAGACCTGCGTCAGCGATGGAAGAAACGTAGAATCCGACAAACCAGTCCGCCTGAACGAACACCGATGTCGGGTGGGAAAATTAGATTCCCACTGCGCCAAAGAACATCGCAAATACATGCAGAGTCCTATAAATACGAAATCAGAAGCGCGTCTTGTAAATTTGTTGCTCATATAACACTCGCTACTTTCTTGTTGGACGATTCCACATTTTCAGATCTTTTGCGTGCGGATCAATCCTTCCCGATGATCCGGATGAGCAAGAAATCAGCTTTTCCGGCTCTTTCCCACGTAGTTAGACCAGCGAGATTTACGCAATACCCGTGCTCAGTAACTAAAATAAAGCTCTGGCTTCGTGGATCCGTAACGATATCACCGCGAAAGTAGGAGCGAACCTGACTCCAAGTTCCCCTGTTTATCAGCAAAAGAGATGCCGAAGTCATACAGATAAAGCTCTTTCCACCTTTAGAGACTGCGCACCTGTTAGGAAGTCAAGTTGACCGCACTGTTACCCGCTAGTAATGTGTCGTGTAAAAGACACATTTCTGCGCAGTATCTGACCGAACAGAACAGAGCGGATATGCAGTTGTTGAAATCTGGAAACAAAGTTGTCTATTTGGGGACAATACTTCCGAGAACATTACATAGCTTATCGGAGCGGAAAACCTGAACCGGGGTTTGCAGTGCACCAGTCGTGCAACCCCTCCAGAAACCTGCAGAGCAACCAAACATTCACTCTGTTTTTATCGATTGTCTTACGAGCGTTGGTAATTTTTCCGGCTTTGTGCATATCTGCGTATGAGTCTACCAGAAGTTCGGTGTGGATACCTAAACTTCAACTAGTCGGATTTTGCAATCATTCGCACAGCATTGGGCATTCCACCTGTCGCCAAGCGCGCTGAATTACGGAGCACGTCGGTCATCTGCTCAACTATGGACTCTGGCGATAATTTCACGTCAATTTCCGCAGATGAGCGGTTCCTATAGTTGCAAGGAGCTCGCGATCGCCTTCAACGACGCAATCAATCAGCAGAAATGTGTATGCACTCAGTCCAGAGGTGACCGCAAACTTTAGGAAGATTTATCCGTCATTTAAGTGCCCTCTCAGCGCTTTGTCTAAGACCGCCTACAGCTTGAAGTGTTCAGCGAAAAGTTGAAGTAACGATGCTGATCCATCGGGACAAACGGCCATCTATCAGCCACGTTGACCGTCAGATATCTGGTATGGTACTCACCTAGATTTCTGAGCCTACCATAGGGATGAAGTTGCACGGCCTCTCGTCCACCAGCTTTCGCTCGCAACCGCCGCAGTGCCAAGAATTGTAGTGAAAACTTCTCTGTTGGGATCACATTCCACCGCTGCAATGGGTTTGCAATGTCAGATAACCACGAGTACAATGTCTTCAAGTTCATCTTTGCTAGCCGCTAATGCCTTGTCCAATAATGTTGGAAAAAGCAAAGAGCAGCGATGTAATCAATCCAACTCACCAACTTTACAACTTTTACGATACAGCTTCCTCGGGTGTTTTTCATTTCGCTGTGCACTCTTTACTATAGTGTTCCTTATGTGCCGAATGTAAAGCTTGACCAACCTCGTCCAGCGAGACACTTTCTCCTTTCTGTACTGCGTAAAACACATTAGCTTCGGCGATGCCACGAAGCCGTGAGCACATAGTCGATGACATCGCCGACTGTTGGAGCGTACTCTTCACAAGGATGATTGAACGGATTTCAGCATCGGGATTGTGACAAACTATATCTTCAAGCTGACTATTTATTTTGGTCAGCCAGGTTTTTATAAAATTCATATCTTTCCTCAGAAACGACTTCAGCTTCTGAGAACAACATTCCGCATTTTCAGGAAAGTTATATCCAGAGCGGAGTATCTGACTTCTCCTCTTAGGAAAGTTGTGGAAGTCTTTGTTAGGCTCTTTGGAGTCGAGATGTAGAACCTTTTCCTTCGGATCCCATCTGTACAGTATCCAGTAACCGGCATCGACAGCAGCTTTCATTTCGGCTTGAGCGTTGTTGTTCATACCCGATCTTACGATGCGATGTGAGATGAGGTCTGGAGCATAGTACATACGATTAGAGAAGGACCCTTGTGAGCTGCGCTTCTTTGATAGCTTTCATCAGTTGCGCCGGATTTTGCACCGCATAGCACATTGTGCCACGAACAGTATACGATATCGTATGTCATCATGAAGCTACGCCCAGGTCTTTTCTTCTGAGTTGTCTTACCGGCAGCCTGGAACTGGCACGGCACCGATAGGGAGTAGCCTTTGAGGATTGACCGCCGGTGTTGAATAAACTTCGTATCTACGATTAGAACGTTGACATCTTCGCCCATTACAAATACGTGATCTAAACCGCCGTAACCGATATCGTATGCCCAACCGTACCGCCGTACATCCACATTGTCTTCTTGGATAGATGAGTTTTCTTGTCCAGTATTGTATCGATTAGCGTTTTGGCTTCGCCTGTCAGAGTTGATTCTTCCAAAATTTTCGATGAGTTCTTCTGAAGCGATGGCGGAAGCATCCAGATTATCATAAGTTTTCAATCCACTTTGCAATGGCGAGACTTCCTGCTATCGTCCAAATCAACTTTGCCAGAGCATCTATATCCATTTTACATTCTCTCTCTGATGTTTTAACCGCAAGGCACATGCCGTAAGAGAATTCCGCGTTGTTTTTCAAACTAGTGAGTTGGACCAAGCAACACCTTTTACCCGCCTGTGCTTTCGCAATACAGGATGCTCGGCATCGCAGCCCCCAAAGCTTGTGCTACCTTTGCACGCAAAGCACATCTTTTCACCAAATAGCTGAGGAGAAGTTCGCGTAGCTGTTTCTCCACATCCCGCAAGCTCGAGAATTCGAGAAGCGGCTGGAAGAACTGAGAACCTTTGACGGGTATTTGTCAACATCCTTGGTCTTTTCAGTGATGCTCATAGCGTAATTCAATTATCCTGAGTCATATCGGTTTCGGCTACAGGAGTCATCTTGATAGCTTTTCCACCTTTGACAAAGTACGCAAACTCACAGCTGGCACAGTCGAGTGAAAGCCTCGATTGATGCTGTGTCTTCAAATCCTTTTCCTTTATCCGCACGGGTGAAAGCTTTCGGTTTGTTTTAACCTGTCCCCACCAGTAGGAAAGGTCTGATGATGCATGCGGACCAAACGTAGCACATGGTTGACTGAATACATTCCGAATCCCATACAGAACCGTGTATGATGTTCCTCTTAAAATCTCGAAGTTCCAGAGGCATTACACCGTCACGAGAAGCCATAAAAGTGCTTACAGGCAAGTCATCACCTTTCCTGCGCATTGGTAGGCCTCAAGATATCTGAAATGAAATCGACGCTGTCGCCGGCACCTTGCACGTCGTCAGCGACGTTCTTCCAAGCTTCGGAACATTCTGCGCCAGTTGAACATGATACGCATCTACAGCTTCCATGTTCGTGTTTTACAACTTTTTCGCCTTCTTGCCGAAAGACGTTTTCTTAACAGCTCCTTCATGTAGACACGGCATCTTCAACCGATTACCTTTGACAGATTGAAGAACGCAGCCTGTAATACCATGTTGGATCTGTTTCCGAGACCGATTGCCTGTGAAACTTTATTAGCGTCTACGATGTAGAAGTTAATGTTGTTGTTTGCAATGTATCTTTTCACTCAGCAGGAAGGTTTGCATCCAAATCTTCAAACCGACCATTGACAATTCCAGCAAGAACGTGCCATTCGGTTTCAGTTCGAAATTATGTCATGTTAAGGTCAAGTAGCTTTGATTGTGACAAGCTACAAAATCAGCTCTTTTTGCAAATATGTTGAACGAATCGGTTATCGCCAAATCTCAAGTGAGACTTGAGTGATACCGAATGATTTTATCGTATCATATTCAAAGTAAGCCCTGACAGTATTTATCTGTTTGATCGCCTATGATCTTGATTGAGTTCTTGTTTTCACCAACCGTACCGTCGGAACAGTCCCCAGACTTTACAACTGATCGTGCTCGGATCTTCCACCCCGAAGTGCTTTGTCAAGCTCCAATGACATGTGTGTTACATCATCCACGATACCGATTGTGAAAGTGGTTTTGAGGTTCACAAGTTTTAGGATTTATCAAATACGGCTTTGATGCAAGCAGGATCTGTATCCTTTGAAGAAAGACCGCATCTGCCGCCTACGATAATCGGTTTTTCACCAGTAACTTCGTTGTAAGCGGAACATATGTCTTCATCAGAGGATCACCGATTAGACCGGCTTCTTTCAACCTGTCCAGTGCAGCGATTTTCTTTACGCCGCAGGAATTACATCGAGCAAGTGCTTAACTGAAAAGGTCTGTATAAAGAAAAACTTGAACCATACCGACTTTTTCGCCGTCAGCGTTTAGCCTGTCAACAACTTCCTGTGCAGTTTCACAAGCTGATCCATAGCGACGATAACTCTATCGGCATCCACAGCTCCGTAGTAGTTGAACGGATGATATTCACGACCACCAATTTGCTTATTTCAGCCATGTGTCCTTCAACTCATGTCAGCTAAAGCGGCACAATCCTGATTGTTGGCTTCTCAACTTGGAAGTAAAATATCAGGGTTTTGTGCATGCTTCGCAGAGATGGAGATTCAGGGTTCGTAGCACCACTTTTTCCATGCGTGAAGCGCATCGTGAGTCAACTAATTTTGCAAGATCGGAATATTCCAACGCCTCGACTTTTTGGTTTCGTGAGAAGTTCTGAATCAGTCAAACCAGTGCAGAAAGAATTCTCGACTTGATAGCTGACAAGTGAGCTGCGCCGAAGCAAGATCCATTACGCTGAACGCTTCCGGAACAAAGCATGGCAAAGCTCTGTTGCGACATCCCATTACATCGAGAGTGATCTCGAGTGAGAACACATGAGTGCCGAGTTCTCGATGCTACGTGTAGAAACTCCTGAGTGTCTCTATGCCCTGAAATTCTGTGCAGTGTGTCGGAATCATCAGCATCAAACCTCACGATGCTGATGTGAAGTTGTTGATAGAGCACCTGATTCCAAAGCTCCGTGAACGGCACCTGCCGCACCGGCTTCAGAGTGCATCTCTCAGAGTCTTCTCTTTGTCCCAAAGATATTTTTACTCCCTGGCAGACCATTCATCGGTTTTTCTGCCATAGGGGAAGATGGAGTGATAGGATAAATCGGCAACTTCTGTAAATGCGTAAGCAATATAAGCAGCCGCCTCATTTCCATCGACGATACGATTTTACTCATTGTTTAGCCCAATTTTATCAAACATAACTATTTTTACTATATATATGAAAAGAAATGACTTTTTCATATAGGACTAGTTTATAACAGCAGAGAAATTATGACAATCGAGTAAGGTTTATTTAAAAAGAAAAATAATATATATTATGTTTCTTTTAAATAGATAGACGAAAACAGGGAAATATGGAGAATACGCAGGGTTGTATGCTGAATATAAAGAACATAGTATATTTTTATGAAAAATCGTCGTAAAAGACGCATTCATCAACTGAGGAAAAATGCTGGAATTCAAAAGGATATATTTAAAAATATCATCTTGAATGTCAAATGAAAACCAGGTGAATTTTTACATGTACAATTTGTGTGAGAGAGCGTGATGGAAAAGAGATGAAATGTGAATGAAAAATATTTTATAATTTTACGCGCACTGCTTGACTTTAGCTAAAAGAAGTGATATAGTATAAACGCGTTAAAGAAATGGATGAATAATCCACTTGACAGAACGGTATAAACAGTATGCAGATTAGAAACTATGGAAATTTGAAAAGGATTTGAGTTTAGAGAAGGGAGTTAGTAAGATGAGAAAGAACATTAAAGGAATGTAAAAATCGGAGCTGCGACGCTGTGCGGAACATTGATTCTGGTGCTGTTTCGATGACCGGTTGCGGTCGTAAAGGAAGTTGCGAAAGGATTATAAAAAGCAGACCGCGAAAGAAGGAAGCTGGTAGTGGGACTGGACACGTTTGCCCTATGGGATTCAGGGATAAAGACAGCGAATTTGATCGGATTTGATATTGACTTAGCAAAGGAAGTTGGGGAAGAAACTCGGAATGAAGTAGAGTTTGAAAACCCATTTCGTGGGATGCAAAAGATTTGGAGCTGAAGTCTAAGAAAATAGACTGCATATGGAATGGAATGTCGGTAACTCCTGAGAGAAAGGAAAAATGTCGTTGTCAAAGAAGTACTTGGATAACAAAATCATATTGATGACTTCAAAGGTAAGAAAATCGATATAAAAAGCGACGGCGATTTAAAAATATAAAATAGGAACGCAGGCAGATTCCGCAGCACTGGAAACTCTAAAGAAAAATAAGGAATACGACAGTTTCAAGGATAAAGTTACAGAATATCCGGATTACGATAAAAGCTCTATTAGCTCTGAAGGGTGGGAAAAATAGATGTAATCGCCATAGATCAGGGTGCTGGGCGAATATAAGAATAAGAATTTGAAAGGAGAATTGGCAACTCTTGATTTTTTCCTTAGGGTGATGATGCTTATGCCATCAGATTTAGAAAAAGGAGACACAGCTTTGAGAGATAAGGTCAACGAAGCGTTGGAAACTCTTGTAAAAGAGGGAAAAGCTGAAGAGATAAGCAAGAAGTGGTTCAATAAGAACATAGTGATTCTAAAAGATAATTGATCATAAAAACATAAAACTCACAAAGTGGCTGTTTAAAAGCAGCCATTTTATGATATAATGATAAATCGAAATCGCACAACTACGATGATTGATGAAAGACGATGAATAGACAGAGCTATTTGATATGAACTACCTTAGAGAAAGGAAGAAACATGGAACATATTTTACAGTACTACCTGCTCATACTGAAAGGATTGCTGACTACCATAGAAGTGTTTTTATGATCGCTGATATTTTTCAATCCTTTAGGGATTGCCGATAACTTTGGGGAGAAGAAAGCAAATTTAAACCTTTGGCATTTATATACAAAGCGTGATGTTTTTCATATTCAGAGGAACACCTTTGGTATTGCAACTTATGTTCTTTTTACTTTTTCCGTCAATAGTGTTGAATGTACAGATAGATGCTGTAACTACGGCGATTGTAACCTTCATACTCAATTACGCAGCTTATTTTTGCAGAAATTTACAGAGGAGGAATGAAGAGCATCGACAATGGGCAATATGAGGCAGCAAAGGCGTTGGGACTATCCGGTGAGACAGACGCTGTTCGGCATAGTCATACCTCAGACTATGAGAGTTATATTGCCACCTGTATTTAATGAAGTTATAACACTGGTAAAGGACACGGCTTTGGTGATGGTAATCGGTGCAGGAGATCTGATGAAGGCTACGAACAGTGTGGTAAATACGACTTCGAGAATAAGTCCGCTAATGATAGCGGCTGTGATATACCTGCTGATGACTTTTGTTTTTGACATTAGGAGCGAATTCTCTTGAAAAGTATTTCGGCAAATATGACAGAAAGGGAGAATGATCATGAGCAATATCTTGGAGATGAAAAATATAATAAAGAGTTTTGGAGAGTTCCATGCGGTTAACAGAGTTGATTTTTCTCTCACAAAAGGAAATAGTGCGCGATTATAGGACCTTCCGGGTCGGGCAAGAGCTCTCTGTTGAAATGTATTAACGGACTTGTGGAAAAAGCAGTGGAGAGGTAATTTTAAATGGGACTACCGGCATGGTATTTCAACATTTCAATTTATTTCCTCACATGACATGTTTAAAAATGTGATGTACGCACCTGTAAAAAGTGATGAACGAGAAAAGAAGCTGAAAAGATGCGAGGCGACTTTTAAAGATGGTGGGGTTGCTGGATAAGAGCGGATGAATATCCAGAACAATTTGTCGGGAGGGCAGAAGCAGAGTTGCCATAGCAAGAGCTCTAGCTATGCATCCGGATATAATGCTGTTTGATGAAGCTACATCGGCATTGGATCCCAGAAATCACAGTGAAGTTTTGGAAGTTATGAAAAATCTCGCCAAAACAAAATGACGATGGTGGTCGTAACCCATGAAATGGGATTTGCCAGGAAGTTGCAGATAGAGTGGTTTTTATGGATCATGGCAAGATAGTTGAAGAAGGCAGCCCGAAGGAAATTTTGAAAAATCCGCACAGTCAAAGGTTAAAGGACTTTTTAGGTGTGGTATTGAGAACGTAGTCAAATTCCTTGAAGTGATCAGCATTAAATCGTATACGTTCGTCTCAAATTCGGATTTGCTAAAGGGACAATGTTAAGTTTTGTGGAGTTTTGCTTGACAGTTTAGCAATATCAGTATATACTGATACGAGTAACGGAATAGAAATTATCAAGGAGCTTTACAAGAGGCTCTAATTTTGAGTTGATGGAGGATAAATATGAGAGTGAAAGTAACATTGGCATGTGGGGAGTGCAAACAGAGGAATTACAATGCCGTAAAAATAAGAAGAACAATCCCGATCGTGTTGAATTCAGCAAGTACTGCCCGTTCTGCAAGAAGCACACACACTGCACAAGGAAACTAAGTAGTGTCGGAGTTTTTATCAGTGGTTGAGAAGTTAGGTGGAGCATATGGCAAAAGCAAACAGAACTGCGTAAAAGAGCGCAACAAATAAGTAATGGCAGAAAGAAAGAGGCAGAGTTTCAGAAGTTATCTGAAAGGTGTCAGACTTAGAAATGAAAAAGGTCGTATGGCCGACCAAAAAGGAACTTGGAGCATATACCGTGACGGTAATTGCAACTTGTCTCATATTTTTCACTGCATTTTGGAGTGAATGATACAGGCTTTCCTTGTAGCTTTGAAGAACTTGTTGGGAATAAAATTTGATGAGGTTTTGAATATGTCTGACAGTTAAAGAAAAGGCACCTTTGTCTGAAGAGGTTTGAGAGGTGACGGAATTACCCAGATGGTACGTTATCCATACTTATTCCGGACACGAGAACAAGGTTAAAATCAACATAGAAACTCGTTGAAAAACAGAGAATGGGAAGATTTGATCTTGGAAGTAGCCATACCGACAGAGGAGAAGGCTGAATTGAAAGACGGAAAATGGTGTTGAAAACCAGAAAGCTGTTTCAGGATATGTGATAGTAAAGATGATAATTACCAATGAGTCATGGTATCTTGTGAGAAACCTACAAGGTGTAACAGGCTTTGTGGGTAACGGATGAACCCGCGCCACGCTGTCTGTGGATGATGTCAGGCGTATGGGTATCGAGAAGATTACCATTGACTTGGATTTGAAACCGGGAGATCAGATAAGGTTATAAACGGACCTTTGAAGGAATGGTCGGAGAGGTTGAAGAGGTCAACGAAGAGAAGATGACAGTAAGGGCAAAGATTTCCATGTTTAGTCGTGAGACTCCGGTGGAACTAGAATTTGCACAAATAGATCAAAATTTAATAGGAAAAGGGAGACAGAAATGGCTATCGAAGGATTTGATTAAGCTACAGATTCCTGCAAGGCAGGGGCTACTCCAGCACCGGTTGGTCCGGCACTTGGTCAAAAGGGCGTCAATATCATGGACTTTTTGTAAGCAGTTCAACGCGAGAACACAAGATCAGCAAGGGATGATAATTCCGGTTGTAATCACTGTGTACGCTGACAGATCTACGTTTGTTTTAAAACGCCACCGGCACGCAGTGCTTCAAAGAAAGCGGCTAATATCAAATCAGGTTCAGGCGAGCCAAAACAAGACGAAGGTCGCTACTATCAGAGAACACAGGCTCAGGAAATTGCGGAGCTGAAAATGAAAGTTTTGAATGCGGGAAGCATTGAGGCTGCAACAGATATGATTTGTGGAACAGCAAGAAAGTATGGAATCGTTGTAGAGATTAGTTAGTGAGAGAAATCGTAAGTACCACAGAGTGGATTATGCCTAAAAGAGGGTAAGAGTATTTGGAAGCAGTATCAAAATTTGACAGAACGATGCTTTTGATGCTGACAAGGCACTGCAAAACAGTAGTTGCAAGTGCGAGTGCAAAATGATGAGAGCGGAGGTTCACATTAAATTAGGTGTAGACGGAAGACACGCAGACCCAAAGCAGGTCGAGAGGTGCAATCTACTGCCGCACGGAACAGGTAAGACAAAAGAGTGCTGAGATTTGCAAAAGGTCCTAAAGCAGCAGAGGCTGGACGGCAGCCGGGATTGTCTACGGGAGCCGAGAATGGTGGCACAAAAATTCAAAACGAAAAACTGGTTCGATTTCCGATGTAATCGTTGCAAACACCTGATATGATGGGCGTTGTAGGGTAGATTAGGTAAAGTGTTGGGACCTAAGGGTCTTATGCAGAATCGAAATCAGGAACAGTGACAATGGACTTGGAAAAGGCGTTAGCTGAAATCAAGGCAGGTAAGGTTGAATCAGATTGGATAAAAGCGAATATTATTCATACTGCAATCGGCAAGTTTCACTTTTGGAGCAGAGATTAACTGAAAAACTTCAATACTTTGATGGAAGCAATCAACAAGGCGAGACCTGCAGCAGCTAGGGGTCAGTATCTGAGAAGCGTAACAGTGGCTCGACTATGGGTCCGAGTAAAGGTTAACCCTGCAAAAGATAGGTTAGGTTTTTGCTCGAAAATTAAATATGAAAAATAAACCGTAGACGGCGGGTGTGATGAAAACTTAATTTCCGCCGAGGAGTACGATCACTCTAAAGGTAATCTCGCGGTTTTTAACAGGCAGTTGCACATGGCAGTACTTTTAAAGCGTACTGCTCATGTCAGAAAGGAGATGGGCAGAAATCAAAAGCACAGCAAAGCGAAAACAAGTGATTATCGATGGAAATCAAGGGAAGAGCTGTCCAGGAGCTAAGTCCGCAGGTGTCCATCCGACTACCATCGGAATCAATGTAAGAACAAGCTGATAAGATGAAAAACTTAGAAACGGATGTGGATTTACACTGTTTACAAAATACTCTTTTCAAGAGAGACCATTGAAGGAACTGAATTTGAACCTCTGGAGAGTTTTAGAAGGACCGAGGTGCATTTTCGCGCTTTCCTATGAAGACAGTGAAGCTCATAGCAAAGGTTTTAAATAAGTCGGTTAAGAGATTGTAGCGAAAATGGAGTTAAGGCAGTGAGTAGATGGAAGGTGCCTTCTACGACGCAGAAGGGGTTAATCTGACTCTTGCAAATATTCGGGCAGAGACAGGCTTATCGCTCAAGTTCATGGGCGGCATTGCGATCAGCCTGTGTCCTAAAGCTGTTGGAGACATTTGCGGCAATTAGGGATCGCGAAAGCAGATAAGAGATGAGGAGACAATTTGTGTTTTGGATTTGAAGAAATATCGAGAGGAGATAAGAAAATGAATAAGGATCAAATCATTGAAGCGATATATATGACAGTGTAGAACGGAACGAATTAGTAGAAGCGTGTGAGCAGATTCAGATATCGGCAGCAGCTCCTGTAGCGAGTTAGGCAACAGGCGAGCAACGGGTGAAGAGCAGAGCAGATTCGAGTGTAGTTTTAGAAAAGAAGTTGGCGGCGAAAAAGATTAAGGTGATCAAAGTAGTTAGAGAATAGCAGGCTTAGGCTTGAAAAAGCTAAGGGAAATGGTAGACGAGAGCTCCTTCAACTCTTAAGGAAGGGTGTTGAAAAAGCGGAAGCTGATGCGATTAAAGCAGTTGGAAGAAGTTCGAGCAACAGTTGAACACAATAGTCAAAGTTAACTCAAAATAAAAGCCGACGATTTAAAACAAATTGAAGAATCAGAGAAATTTGCTCTCTGATTCTATACATATATCACTATTGTCCGGTTGTTGACATATAAGTAACAATAGTATAGAATATGACTTAAAGTTTTATAACTTTACTTTGGAAAAAGTCGAAAAGAAGCCTGAAAATATCAAACAATAACAGAACGGAGAGAGAAAAGTATGGGAGTAATGGATTTTGCTGAAAAAGATTGGCAACAGGAGCTACAGATAGAAAACAGATAAGGAAGATGAGAAAACTTTTTAATGAGTGTGTGTCCGGAGGATGCGTATAAGGTGGTTTATTGTCATATGAAGAAGCTTCACCAATGCAGTTGTGTGGAAGTGACAAAACACAACAACTTCATCGTCGGATATAAAAAGGAGAAGTGGGTAGTGATTCAGGTGGATCCAAATCTTGACCAACATGGAGAGGCGTGTTTTTCAACAAGGCGAACAGTGGTTCGGTCATGTGAAACTTCACTGGGTTACTGCATGGCATCAAACGATGAAGTATCATGTCGGTTTGTGCCTATCACATATGAACCAGGCATAGGAAGAAAGGCGAAAATATTCAGTTTCCATCACTCAGTCATCATCGGAAGTTGCAGAAATTCAGGAAATTCTTTAAGGAAGGTTTATAATCAGTTCGAGTTTGGGGTTAAATGAAATCGGCAAAAGAGTATATGTCGACGCGACTCTCAGTTGTTTACAGCTGGGAGTGTTAAATTCGAATAAAACATACGAGAACACTAAAAAGGAAGATCAAATAAAAGGAGTAGCTTTAGAGTTGAACCAGATGGTTTTGTCACAAATGTTTGACAATCATAGAAATCATAGACTATCATGTGTAGATTGTATATTGACTTGTTGCCGAAAATATGATATTATATTGGACTGCAATAAGTGAGTGAAGTGTATAGGGTGATGAATATGCCAAAACCAATTCGATTAGGCAAGAACGAGCGTCAAACTTTCTCTAAAAATTACGAGTTGCCCAGATGCCTAACCCAATTCAAATCAAAGCAAAATCATATGATTGGTTTATAAAAGGGGCTTGAAAGAAGTATTTGAAGATATTTCACCAATTCAGGATTACTCAGAGAATTTGGTCTTGGAGATTTGTAGACTACTATTTGGCTGAACCTCCTAAATACGATCAAAGAAACTTGCAAGGAGAGATGCAGTGATGCAGCTCCTCTGAAGAGTCAAAGTAAGACTTATAACAACAGATAAAAGGGAGAAGTAAAAAAGAACAGGAAGTCTTCATGGGGAGACTTCCCTTTAATATTTCAAAACAGGGAACCTTTATATATAACAGTGCGGAGAGAGTAATCGTAACACAGTTGGTTAGATCTCCCGGACCATATATATAGGAGGTGATAAATCAGGCAGGTCTCTCTTCTCAACTGCAGTGGTTCCCAACAGAGAGCCTGGCTTGAGTATGAGAGACTGATACCAATGAAATAATTTCCGTGAGGTGGATAGAACCAGAAAGCAGCCAGTACAGTATTGCTCAAGGCGATGGATTTATTCATACCTGCCAAACAGAGCCAGATTCAGTTCTCTGGAAGGTGTAAGCCTGGCTTCCAGAGGATATCATCGAATTTGTTTGGAGAAGATGAAAGAGACTCTTGAAAATCACTGGAAAAAGATACTACCATAACACCGGTGGAAAGCAGTGCAGGAAATATACAAAAGCTGCGACCGGCGAACCATCCCTACGGAAGAAGATGCACGAAAGCGTTAATAGGTTCATTATTTTTGATTCCAAGCGATATGATGTTTCAAGGTTGGAAGATACAAATCAAGAAGCTGGGCATCGGAAGCAGGCTGGAAGATGTTGCAGTTGCAGAGGACGTAATAAATCAAATACAGGAAATCATGGCGAAGAAGGTCAGATAATCTCACTGGAATTGGGTAAGGAAATAGAAAATGCAGGAGTCAATACAGTTCTCGTATACAGAGATGAAAATAGAGAACATGCAGCTAAGGTAATAGGAAACAACTTCGTTTCACCAGCAGGATATTTGAGACTTTGATTACAGCGACCTCAGGTTTGCCTGAAAAAGTGTATTATCCGGTTTTAATGAGCATCTTGGAAGAATATCAAGGGAAGAAGACATAAGAGCTGCTATTATCGAAAGGAAGAGACGCTGTCGCCAAAGCATATCGTCATAGACGACATAATTGCCAGCGTAAGTTATATTTTTGAACCTGCCTTATGGAATAGGAAAGATAGACGACATAGATCATCTCAGAGCAGAAGGTTGAGAACAGTCGGCGAACTGTTGCAAAAATCAGTTTAGAATAGGTCTTTCCAGAATGGAGAGGGGCGGTGAAAGAGAGAATGACAATTCAGGATATATCAGCCACAACCCCACAGGCTTTGATAAACATCAGACCTGTAACTGCGGCGATTAAGGAATTTTTCGGAAGTTCACAGCTGTCGCAGTTCATGGATCAAAAACAATCCGTTGGCGGAATTGACCCTGAAGCGTGGGTGTCGGCGCTGGGACCGGGAGGATTATCAGAGAGAGCTGGATTTGAAGTCAGAGATGTACATTATTCTCACTACGGCAGAATGTGCCCAATTGGAGACACCCGAAGGTCCCTAATATCGGACTTATCGGTTCTTTGACGACCTATGGAATAATCAATGAACACGGATTCATTGAAACGCCTTACAGACTGGTTAAAAAAACGGTGTAGTAACGGATAAAATAGAATATCTATCGGCAGATGACGAAGAGAGAGTGATCGTAGCTCAAGCCAATGAGCCGTTGGACTCGAAGGGGGCAGTTTGTGAATAAGAAAGTAGCCGCCAGAGGGAGAAGCGGGAAATCGACTTGGTACCTAGAGAAAAGGTAGATTACATGGACGTGTCGCCTAAGCAGGTAGTTTCAGTAGCTACTGCGATGATTCCCTTCTTGGAAAACGACGATGCCAACAGAGCGTTGATGGGTGCCAACATGCAGACGTCAAGCAGTGCCTTTGTTGGTAGCGGAAGCACCTATTAACCTAGGAACAGGTATGGAATACAGAGCGGCAAAGAGACTCGGGGTAGTAGTGATTGCCCGAAAATTCAGGTACCGTGGAATACGTAGACGCAAAAAATGCATCAAGATAAGAAGAGACGATAACAGCACCATTGACGAATACAAACTTTTGAAATTCAAAAGATCAAATCAGGAACTTGCATACATCAAAAAGGCCATCGTGTTTGCAGGGAACACATTGAAGCGAGATGAAGTGATTGCAGACGGTCCTTCCACAAGATAACAGTGAGGTCGCTTTAGGAAAGAACCTGCTCATCGGATTTATGACATGGGAAGGATATAACTACGAAGACGCTATAATTTTTGAATGAAAGATTGATAATGGACGATGTGTTGACATCGTTGCATATAGAGAGAATATGAGATCAAACAAGGCAGACGAGATGTGGGACCTGAAGAGATCACTAGAGATATTCCTAATATGGGAGAAGAAGCTAGAAGAAATCTGGATGAAGAAGGTATTATCAGAATAGGGTGCGGAAGTCACTTCAAACGATATTCTGGTAGGTAAAACAGACTCTAAAGGGAGAAACCGAACTGAAACCGGAAGAAAAAGCTGCTTTATCCATCTTCAGCGAAAAAGCGAAGATGTTAGAGATGCATCTTTGAGAAATGCCTCACGGAGCTTCCGGGATCGTTGTGGATGTTAAAGATTGAGCAGAGATGAAAAGATGATTGCCACCGGGGAGTTGAAAAAAGTCGTGAGGTGTTACATGCGACTAAGAGAAAGATTTCAGTCAGGGGACAAAATGGCGGGACGTCCACGGTAACAAGGGGGTAATTTCACGCATTTTACCTGGGAAGATATGCCGTTTATGGAAAAACGGAGAACCTTTGCAGGTGATGCTCAACCCGTTGAGGCGTGCCTTCACGTATGAACGTCGGACAGGTGCTTGAAGTCCATCTCGGTTTGGCGGCGAAGACTAAGGGCTGGCACATTGCTACTCCAGTATTCGACGGAGCCAAGAAAGCGATATCAGAGAAATGTTGAAGGAATGCGGTTACAGCGAGACCGGAAAGCTGCTGTTGAGAGACGGAAGAACAGGAGAATACTTCGACAATCCGGTTACAGTCGGATACATGTATATGTTGAAACTGCACCATTTGGTGGATGACGAGATACATACCAGATCCACAGGGGCCATACTCGTTGGTAACTCAGCAGCCTCTTGGAGGAAAAGCTCAGTTCGGAGGGCAGAGATTCGGAGGAAATGGAAGTTTGGGCTTTGGGAAGCATACGGTGCGTCTCATACGCTGCAGGAAAGTTTTAACCGTGAAATCGGACGATATCGCAGGTAGAGTGGAAACCTATGAGCGATTAGTTTCAGGGAAGAATTTACCTGTTCGGGCATTCCGGAGTCGTCAAGGTTCTCATAGGAAATGCAGAGCTTAGGTTTGGATATAAAAGTTTTGACCGAAGATAACGAAGAAGTCAATTTTTAAAAATCTTCATATCAAAAACAATACAAACACCAAGAAGATTGAAAATATAATGGGAATAGGAAGCTGTTGTCGGAGATGAAGACAGAGGGGCTTATCACGAGAGTGGAAGAAACAGAGAAATAACGGGAGGAAGATATGCGTGTAAAATCAACAAATGAATTTAAAAATTTCAAGTCGTTACAAATATCCTTAGCCTCCACTGAAAAATCAGAGAATGGTCTTTTGAGAGTAAAAGGAGCCTGAAACGATCAACTACTGGGACTTTGGAAGCCTGAACCGGACGGACTCTTTTTGCGAGAAAAAGATCTTCGGACCGGAGAAAGATAACAGATGTTATTGCGGAAAGTACAAAGAAAAACCAGGTTTGAGGGGAATAGTGTGTGACAAGTGCGGGTGGAAATAACAACTCGAAGGTTAGACGTGAAAGAATGGGACATATCGAGCTTGCCGCACCTGTATCGCACATTTGGTATTTCAAAGGAGTTCCTTCAGGATGGGACTGATTTTTGGATATGACTCCGAGAAGTTTGGAAAGAATTCTATACTTTGCGGACTACGTCGTGATGAGAGCCGAGGCAGAGTCGGGTTATAAAGAAAGAGATATAATAACTGAAGAGCAGTATAAGGCTGCTAAGAGAGGATTACGAAGGATTCGTAGGTGGAATAGGAGCAGAGGCGATAAGGGGAGCTTTAGCTAAAATCGATTTGGAAGCACTGTCAAAAGAGCTCAGGGAAACCTCAAAGAATGCCACAGGTCAAAAGAGGTAAAAGCTGGTGAGAAGACTTGAAGTCGATCAGCCTTTGAAAACTCAGGAAACAGACCTGAATGGATGGTGCTGGAGTAGTACCTGTAATTCCACCAAATTTAAGGCCCATGGTTCAGCTGGACGGTGGCAGAGTTTGCAGCATCCGACTTGAACGAGACTTTACGAGAGGGTTATAAATAGAAATAAGAGACTGACTCCTCGAAATCAGGGGCACCGGACGTAATCATCAAAATGAAAAGAGAATGTTGCAGGAAGCGGTAGATGCTTTGATGAGACAACGGCAGAAGAGGCAGACCAGTTACAGGACCGGGAACCAGACCCTGAGAATCATATCCGATATGTTGAAGGTAAGCAGGGGTAGAGTTCAGACAGAATCTGTTGGGTAAGCAGTGTTGATTACTCAGGTCGTTCGGTTATCGTAGTAGGACCGGAATTGAGGTTCTGGCAGATGTGGATTACCGAAGAAAATGGCGCTGGAGCTATTTAAACCTTTTATAATCGGCGAATTAAAACCAAGGGATTGACTGAAAATACAGAAACAGGCAAAGAAGATGATAGAAAAGGGGCGATTCTCTGGTATGGGATATTCTGGATGAGGGTTATCAAGGAACATCCTATTATGCTGAACCGTGCGCCTACTCTTCACAGACTGGGAATACAAGCCTTTGAACCGGTATTGGTGGGGAAAAAGCGATCAAACTCACCCGCTCGTTTGTACGGCATTCAATGCTGACTTTGATGGAGACCAGATGGCTGTACACGTGCCTCTTTCAGTGGAAGCTTCGGCGGAAGCCAGGTTTTGATGCTTTCGGTCAGCAACATCCTCGCACCTAAAGACGGATCTCCTATAACGACTCCGACACAGGACATGAGTTTTTAGGAAGTTACTATCTGACTCAGTGACGGATCGGAGGATAAAATGTCCGTGGATGTCAAGGGATCGGGCAAGATGTTCTCGGATATGGATGAGATGATAATGGCTTATCAGAGCGGAGAAGTGAATCCATGCCAAGGTGAGCGTTAGAATGTACAAGGACGATGAGGATAAAGGGGAAAACTGGTGGAATCCACAGTGGGCAGATTCATATTCAACAGAAAAATTCCTCAAGATTTGGGATTTGTACCGGATAGGAACAAGGATCCGTATTCTCTGGAAGTCTGACTTCCTGTGCGACAAGAAGAAGCTGGGATTGATTATCGACAAGTGCTACAGAAGACACGGAAATACCAAAACCGCAATTATGCTGGATGCCATCAAGGATATAGGATTCCATTATTCTACTAAGGAGCCATCACGATAAAGTATTGCGGATATGAAATCCCTGAAAACAAGGAGAAATACTGGAAAATGCTCAAAATCCGTGGATCAGTTGGAAGATTTCTACAAGAGAGGTCTGTTGTCCAACGGGAAAGATACGAGAGAGTGTGTGAGGTCTGGGCAGAAAGACGACAGATGATGTTGCAGATTCTCTGATGGAATCTTTGGGAAGCCTGAACAACCTGTACATCATGGCGAATTCAGGTGCCAGAGGTTCTAAAAACAAATTTCTCAGGTAGGCGGCATGCGTGGACTGATGGCTAATGCAACCAGTAAGACCATTGAGAATTCAATTAAAGCAAACTTTAGAGAAGGACTTTCCGTGATGGAATACTTCATATCGTCAAACGGAGCTAGAAAAGGTCTGGCGGATACGGCGCTTAGAACCGCCGATTCAGGGCTACTTGACCAGAAGATTGGTTGACGTTTCCCATAATGTCATTGTCAGAAGAGGACTGCGGAAGCACGGAAGGTATAGAAATCAGAGCTTTCACAGACGGAAAAAGAACTCATTGAGCCTCTAAAAACAGAGAATTGTAGGGTAGGAACTTCACTGGAGAGACATCGTCGATCCCACACAGGAGAACTTATCGTGGCTGCAAATGATGAAATTACGGAATCCATAGCAGATCGCAATAGATGAAGCCAGCATAGAAGCTGTGAAGATCAGATTTGTAATGACATGTCAGAGCAAAGTCGGGGTTTGCGCCAAGTGTTATGGCAGAAACCTGGCGACAGGCGAATCCGTCAATATAGGCGAATCCGTAGGTATTACTGCCGCACAGTCTATAGGTGAGCCTGGTACGCAGTTGACTATGAGAACTTTCCATTCAGGCGGTGTAGCAGGTGCCGACATTACTCACGGTCTGCCTAGAGTTGAAGAGCTGTTCGAGCGAGAAATCCTAAGGGGCTCGCGGAGATATGCGAGAACGACGGCGAGGTGATATCCATCCTTCCTACAAAGTGATAACAAGACAAGAAGTAATCGTCAGAGGGTGAAGAAGGAGATGGTTTACACGGTTCCTTACGGTGCCAGGTTGAACGTGTCGGAGGGATTATCTGAACGCAGGAGACGGTATAACTAAGGGTCCTTTGAATCCTCATGACGTATGCTCAGGTTGAAGGCACGGAGGGTATACGATTACTTGTTGAAGGAAGTTCAGAGAGTGTACAAATTACAAGGTGTAGATATCAATGATAAGCATGTTGAAGTCATCATCAGCCAGTAACTTTCCAAGTTTTAAAATTGAAGATGCAGGTGATACGGACTTGATTTTTAGCGGTTTGTACAACAAGTTTGAAATAATGGAAGCAAACGAGAGAGCTGAGGCAATCGGTGGACAACCTGCAAAGGGAGTCAGACAACTGTTGAGGGGATAACAAAGGCTTCGCTTACGACAAAACTCATTCCTGTCAGCGGCGTCATTCCGGGAGACCACAGAGGTTTTAACCGATGCGGCGATTAAAGGAAAAACTGATATGTTGAGCGGATTGAAGAAAATGTCATCATCAGTAAGTATTTGATGGGTACAGGACTGGATATTTATAAAAATATTGAAGTTGAATATGGAGAAAAAGCAAAAGAAACTCGCATGACTGGATCGAAAACATGACCATTGTTGACGAGGAGAAGGAGGACGTTCAAAAATTGACTTTGACTCCGTGGTGGTGTAGTATCCACGAAGGCATTGAGTACAAGGAATAGAACGTAGACGGGAGGTAAAATAAAGTTGATTATGAGAGCATATTCTGACGGATATGTTCTCTTTGTTGAATTAAAATGAGAGGGATGAATTAAGAGGAATATTTGAAAATGCCTACGTGTTAAGCTGACAGTATAAATATGCATTTTTATTTAAACAAAACTCTTGACAAGTCGAAAACTAAATTGTGGGATTAACTAACATAAGATGAATGCAACAGTGTTTGATATAGGTGTTACATTGCGCTCAACACCTGAACATTATATGCAGTATTATAAGGAGATAGGAATAACATGAGAAAAATTACTTAAGGAGGATCAGCCATCATATTGGCGTTTTTGATGGCGATTCAGTTTATTCAATACGATATGGTTCACGCCGGAACTTCAGCAGATGATGGCGATTACACGCAAACGAGAGCAGTTGATCGAGCGGAGAAAAACAAAGGCAAAAGCGGCTGATCAAAGAGAAGAAACAAAAGCGAGATAACTGATAATTCAGTCGTGAAGGCTCCAAAAGCAGAGCATCTGCACTTTCAGCCAAAGACGAGTGATGATGCCGACAAAAATTTGAAGGCAGCGATTGTGTTTCAACTTTTCAAAGCAAGGTATAAAAGTCAAGGATGGTAAAAATCACAAAGAGATGATGGAGAAGATGAGCGGCTTGGATAATGACCGAATTTCACCCAACAGATGGCTGGAAAGGAATCAAGAACTTGGATGGACTCCAGTATGCGACCAATATAACTCGTCTGCATCTCGGTTACAACGAGGGTGACTGACTGGAGTCCCGCTAAAAGGGTTGAAGAAGTTGCAGTTCTTGAAACTGGATGACAACTACATCAAGGATGTCTCTCCGCTACAAAGCAGCTAACAGAATTGAAGAAGCTAAACCTGAGTCAGAACGAGATTCTGGATGCCAGACCTATTGCAGATCTGCGTAAACTTGAAGAATTGAATATGTACGGAAACAGAAAGCTTACGAGCATTGCAGGATTTGACAAGTTGACGAGATTTGAAAAGAGTTGAATCTGGGTAGATGTATAGGCATTACCGATATTTCACCTTTGGCAAGTTCTAACAAGCTGGAAGAGTTGTGATTTTCTACAATAACAAAGTTGAAGATATAAGTAAGCTTTCCAAGTTGACAAATTTAAAGGTTCTTTCGTTTTACGCTAACAGGGTCAAGGATATTTCTTCCTTGAAAGATATGAGAAACTTGAAAGTGTTGGATGCTCACAGCAACAAAATTCAAGATATATCACCGATAAAGAACTGAAAAATCTTCATGAACTGTATATTCAGCAAAAACAAATCGCTGACGTCAAACCTCTGAGCGGATTGACAAAGTTGAAGACGCTTTACATGCATGTCAATAAAGTTGCAGATATTTCAATGCTCGGAACTTTTGACAGAGCTTGAATCCTTTAATGCCAGCGGAAACAAAAAGTTATCAATATCGATGTAATCAAAGAATTTTAAGAGATCTGGACGATCTTGTACTGGATAATTGCGGAATCAAAGATATCAGCGTGTTGAAGAATAACACAGATCTCGTTGAGCTTTCATTGCAGAGAAATAGAAATTTTCGGATATTTCCGCTCGTCTTCCATGCCTAAGCTGAAGGAGCTGAAGTTGGGTTCAAATCACATATGCGACCCTGACCCCTCTGGGAAAAAATCAAACATACAATTGAATTTGAAGCCAGAGATCAGACGATTACAAAGAGAAGCGTTTGGAAAGACCGTTCCAAATCCAGTGCGCGACATGCAGGGAAAACCGTTGAAATTTAACGAGGGTTCAAAATCAGAAATTAAAAATGTGGACGGCAAGCTCGAATTCATTAAATTTGACAAAAAGAAGATAGGAGATAAAGCAGAGGCGACGTGGACTTTAGCAGGAATTTTTCAGGAAAAAGTCGTCTATACATTTGCAAAATAAACCTGAACTCAAAATTACGACCGAGGGGGATATAAACGCAGGAAATCAAGTTAAAAAGCGAAATCAGATGCGGTTTATTATACTAAAGGACGTTCCATAGGTGCACTTATAGGCTTTTACAGCTTCACAAGAACATTTCATATCGGTTTGCGGTCGACGGGAAATTGTTGAAGGCGGAAGATTATGATGATGAAGGAAGGCGGTGTCGTTGTGAACCTTAAAGACGTTCATAGAATGCCTTGAAACCGGGAGAACACAAAGTTACAATTAATACCACGGAGGGCTCTGCAACAGGGAATTTTACAGATACAGACGGCAAAAATCGCCTGAAGTGAATAATAATGGCAGCAATGATAACGTTGATAAGGCTAAAATGCCGGGCAATAAAAATGCAGGTGTTCACAAAGCTAAATCCGAGCAGAGAAGGTCGACATATTCCTAAAACAGGAGATTTCAATATGATGACAGAATGGATTATGTTATTTCTATTGACAGGAACTGCCGTTACAGCAGTTCGTCTTTCCAGGAAAAGAAGAGATAGGGCGGCGATGCGTGGGGAGGAACGATATCCACATCCACGATGGAGAAAAATTCTTGACAATCAAAAATAAATTGTTAGGATAAACTAATAAAGAGCGAGTGCAACAGTACAGGACACTCTTAGAAATGATATGACCGTGACTCGCATTTCTTGGAAGTCCCGTTTTTGGAAGTTTATCATTGTGCTTTGTAACACGAGTTGTTTGACAGATTGATTACTCTGTCAAGGAGGAAGAAGAGGTATAGATGTTGAAGATGGATTTCAGAAATTTTTCAGGAAGAGCAAAAAGGGATTCGTGGCGTGTATGGTAGGTCTGTCTCATAACCTCCGCCGGCGCATTTGCGGTTCAGGGCGGACAGATTGCAAAGGGATGGCACTTACAGGAGGGGACGAGGGCGACCATGCCGAACATCATACTAAAGCGACGATTGTGGTTGAAAAAGGAATAATTAAAGATTTAATCAACGATGGAAGAAAACATGCGAAGAAATATGAGAGAGTGCGGAGAAATTCAAAGCCAGTATAATCGGTCAGAGGCGACTTATGAAAATATAGATGCAGTAAGTAAGGCGACGACAAAAATATGTTTTTCGTTGAAAAATGCGGTGTTGGATGCGTTGAAAAAGGCACCGGAAGCGACACCTGCACCTCCGGTAAACCAAATGATCCGAAGAAACCTGAAAATGCCGGTAAAGATTGAGAAAAAGGAAAAACCGACAAACGATAAGATGACAAAAGAAGGAGACAAAGATGCTGTGAAAATAAAAGGCAGCAAAATCACCTGAGACGTCAGATGAAAAGCAATTTGTTAATCGCCGAGCGGTATACTATTGCTGTCCGGTGCAGGAGTTATAGCGACTTCGGGAGAAAAAGAAAAAGTAAGATGAAGACGATTCGCTTTAATAACCGGAAACAGCGATTTGAGAGAGATAGCTGTAGCGGAGTCATCTCATACGATATGAATGAATATATATTATAAATTAAGATACTATAAAAAGCAGAAATGAAATTGAGAAGTACATTGTCATGTCGTAGTGATGATGTACTTCTCATTTTATTACAGGATGGAGAGATGAAAATGAATGATAAGAGCTGTGACCGATGAAATATATTGCGCAGTTGATTGAATATAATGTTGAAATAGAGCGATTGACAAAGATAAATTGAGAGTATATATTGAGTTATAACTAACTTCAAGCGAGAGGAGATTATTTATGAAAAAGAAAAATACTTACGATTGCCATTGGGGGAATTATGAGTGTATCTGTTGTTTTCACCCGGCATTTCAACGATACATAAAATGAATGTAAACAGCGGTTACGGTAGATGCCAATGAAAGTGAAGAAATAAACTTCGAGTATGTCAAAAAGCACAGCAAAGAACAGTCATTTTACAACAGCAACAAAGGGGCAACTTTAAGATCTACGTCTCAACTTTGCATGTGGATCCACTCAACAAAGTGAAAGAAGTTGCACTTATGGGAATTGAGATTCCTCTGATGTCGCAGGATATCGGTGTTTCAGAATTTGACGGCAAATTGGGATTGGGAGACGAAAATTTCATCAAGTATAATGGAGCCATTAAGTCGTTTTTAATTTGGGCACCTGAAGATAAGAACGGGAAATACGATAAACAAATATTTAAACACGACGGAATAGGTATTTGTCAGAGGTGATAGTATAACGCTGACCCTCGGTGGAGAAGAGTATACATTGAAAGTACCAGATAAACCTATGACAATCGATGGAGTTTTTAGAAAATGCTGTAACGGGAGCACTGGGGTAATTATATGGCAGCGTAAATGCAGGACTTGAGATAAAAAGACACTAAAGACGCTTATCTTAAGAAGAATGATGAGGCGAAGCTTACATGAGAAAAATAAATAAAGGCGATGTCGACATAACTCAGGACAAGTTGAAAAATGAGAAAAGAACTCAATGAAGCCTTTGGAAATATGATACCCTGAACCATTTGACAGAAGCGGTATTGAAAAAGCAACTTAAAATTGCAGATGAAATGTTGGATAAAAACGGCAAGAACGGAAAAGATATACGAAAGAAACCTATTATTCACTGTTGGATGCTTACAGCGTAGAGTAAGGATTTGATATCCAGAGAAGATTTGAAGGGTATTTTGTAACCAGCAAAGAGGGAGAACTGATTAAAACTCATAGAGATTTTGGGAAAGCGGAACAGGATTTAATAGACAAAATTAAAAACTTGAAATGGAATCTTACGTTCAAACAGATGTGTCAGATCTGGAAGAAGCATATTACAATGCTGTTGAAAAATGCCAAAAGAAGGATTCGGATATGCAGAACCGTCGAGAACTGAATTCATGACACGCTGGACAAAAATCGATAAAATGCTCAAAATAGATAAAAATTTATGCAGATAGAGCTGAGATTGACAGAGCAAAGGAGGAACTTAGAAAAGGCTGTCTGAGATTTGCATGAAGTCAAATTGATATGTCGGCAAAATTCAACGTACATGTTAAATATGCACAAAATGAAAGATGCGTTTCTCCGTTGATAAAGGAATATTTTTAAAGACGAAAACGGAAAAGACATTGAAAGCACCTTGAGAGCATGCACAGGGCCAAGAGGTGAGAATTCCTTTGAATTCTCCGATAATAAAGAAATGTTAGGGGATATCAGTCCGTCTTTATTCCACTATGAATCTGATGATACAACGCTTAAACTCGTTCGAATTAGTAAAGGACTCAAGATGGAAAGCAGCATGTTGTGCTCAGAGCAATGCGAGAGAACATGACAGCAGGAGCTTCCTTGGAATTTTTCTATGAAGATGGAGAAATCGCTCCACCGGCTCAAAATGATCCGTTGAAGCCCAACGCGAGAACCGAAGAGGATGACAATTATAAGATTTCAAAGAATATCAAAAACCGAGCGATTGTCAAAGAGAAAAGATGAAAAGAGAAATGTTGCAAAACTGCCTGAGACCGGAGATAACGACGATGTGTTTGGCTGCCTGCGGTACATTGATATTAGCAGGATTCGGTGTTGCAGTTGCGATTAGAAGAAAAATCGAAAGAGTAGATGTCTACTTAATGTCTTAGAATTTGATATAATAGTATAAAGGTATAAGCGCAATGGTTGTATTGACTGAACAGATTGATATTCCGGCACCGTTTGAGAAGCTGTGTCAGTGGGCTGACAATTTTGAAGATGAGTTCGTCAGAGTGGAGTCCATACCATCTTGGTGTCAGCTTTTCGACGGCGGAGTGAACAGAGGAGATAGAGTAAGATTTTATGAAATCGTAATGGGTCTCGACTACGACGTGACAGGGACTATAATACATGCGGAAAGGGATTCAAATCATTTTATATTTAAATTTGAAAGCGATAAAAAGACGGCGATCATAACATTTGAAGGTTTGCGAACGGCAGAGGGCTGTCGTTTTTCTCACACCAGCATTTGGGATACAGACGCCGATCATCGGTCCGATTTTTAAATTTCCTAATTTTTAAAGTGTTCTATAGAAAGAAGGCCGATTGGAAACTCATTCGTGATGATATGATTCTCGATAATCATCTTTGTCGGACATTTTAACAAAAGGGTAAGATATCCCGAAAACGAATTCTCCTGAGGATTTGAAAAATTCCGATATTTAAGTAACATGAGAAATATTCATTCAATAGCTACTTCAGAGAACGGTAACTTCAGCTGCTTGGAGATGCCGTTATTCAGTTGTATTGAATAGGATTAGCTCGTTATACTACAGTCAAGGCTCGTTTTGGTAAAAGGTTGTACGCAAGAGAAATTGATTTTAAATATGGGCAAATTCACTATATCACGACATATCGCCCATAAGAACCGGAAAAGAGGGGGAACATGTTTTTACAAGCAAAAAGTTTGACTAAGTATTATGGAGAAGGGATAATAGGGTTAAAGTTTTAGATTCCATTTCGTCTGACATTGAAAAGGTAAAATTTGCACGCTTTTAGGACCTCCGGCTCGGGAAAATCGACGCTTTTAAATGCAGTTGGGGGACTTGAGAAATTGATGGAGGAGAGATTGCAATAGACGGAGAGAACATTGCAGCAATGAAGGATAAGGCAGTGAGGTGAGAGAAGGAACCATCCGGATTTGTATCTCAGTTTTACAACTTGATTCCGGATCTGAGCGTGAGGGAAAATATTGAAGTAGGCGCAGCTATCTGTTCGGATACGCTGAATTTAAAGGAGCTGATAGATGCATTGGGGCTCACGGAGCATCAGGACAAACTCCCAAAATCAGCTTTCGGAGGACAGCAACAGAGATGTGATAGCAGGTAGAGCCTTGATAAAAGAAACCGAATCTTCTGGTATGCGATGAACCGACCGGTGCTCTTGATTATGAAACTCAGGAAATACTAAGCTTGAGGAAGCAAGATAACAGAACATGGAAACTACAATAATCATCGCTCACGCACAATAATGAAGCAATTTCTAGCTATTGGCACATAGGACCATACTCAGACCCAGAGACGGCAAAATTCATAAGGACACAGTCAACAGCAACGTCATTGATGCAGCTCTGATAGAATGGTAGAAAGAGAGCGATACGAGGATTTTATTTAAGAGAGTTCTAGCGCCGTGGCATCAAAACGCATTTTTGGGAGAAATCTAAAGGTTAGTGCTGCTTTGGCCACTATGACATCTGTAACATCAGGATTTCGTAGCCCAGACAGCACTGCCGGTAGAACAACATCCACATGACGGACGTGAAAAGTGAAGATGGGCAGTTCCACATTGACGCTTCCTATGAGCAAGGATAGTAGAAAGTAAACTCGAAAAAGAGCCTATCACTTTTGAGAAAATGCACAGAGTCGATGTAAAATCGATGATGATAAGACTGATGGACTTTTATTCAAATCGCAGCAAGATAAACCTTCCGATAATAAGGGAGGAAGATTGGCAAAATCTCGACGATGAGATAGCTTTTGAATATGGTGTTTGCACAATCTGGAGAAATATAAAATCGGTAACTCACATCGACGTTGACGGAAAGTATTTTGCCGATAACAAATCGCGGCGTTTTAAAAATTGTCGGATACCACGTGAGTCCGGATTATAACGCATCATTTGATAACGATTTTATATTTGACAACATCAACTTCGGCATAGGCCCTGCATCTGAAAAGTCTGGCATTCAGTAAAAACAAGGTGAAGTATCATGTCGTATAGATTCAACGACGGAAGTTGAGAAGTGACACAGCAAAACCATCGAGAGGAAGCTGGAAAATTTCTGTAAAATCGGATCGAGAACGAAAGGAAGACAGAAAAGACATATGCTAGGGACGCGAGAAGCGAAAAGACTTTTAATGGAGGCTCTGAGGAGTGAAGAAAATAAATCGATATCACATATGATGGACGATATGGGCGGAGATCGCCCCATGACGATGGTAATTTCGTCGCGATGATAATGCTGATCGTATTTTTGTTTGCGCAGCCGCATCCGCAGCGGTAGGTCTAGGAAGAATCTGAAATAATCGGGAACTTTTGCTCGCAAGCGGATACGAAAGAGAGAGATACCGCATACTACATGATGACACCTGTTTTAGTGGACTTTCGCCGCAGCTGTTTGCGGAATATTTTGGGTTATACGTATTTCGCAAAATTTATTCAGCGCCGTATGTACAAGGAGTTTTAACCTCGCCCGAATTCAAGTCTGTATTTAACAGCGAGGCACCGATAATTACAACCGTAATGCCGATCGTCGTAATGTTTGATAAAACCATCTCGTATCTCGTTAGAAAATTGTAAACACAGTCCCATGGAGTTTTTAAGACACGCTTTTATCCAAGAAAAAGAAGAGAAAAACAGAAATTTGAAAGTGGTGATAATAGATCCAGGCTTAGAGTGATAATCAGCAGGTATTGGAGATTATCTGGTGATGGCAGATATATTCCTGATTTCGATGCTGACTGACATGGATTTGCCAAAGAGGGACCCACTTCCCGGATAGATCTCGAAAATATAAGTTCGGAAGGGCTTGTCAGGCACATCAGTATATTCCTCAAGGCACGGTGCTGAATTCACAAAAGGATGTGGTGACTCGGATAATAGAAAAGAAAAAGCGGCTGAAACAAGCTGTCGATCGAGGGATTGTGGCGGCTGGACGATAAAACCGGAGACATTTCTTTTAAAGCCGAAAACTCCTAAGGCAGAATGCCGAGAAAACCATAAATCAGGCGGAGGACTGTGTCGGCAGAGATGATGTATAAGAAAATTCAGGAAAAGCTATGAGGAAGTCCTCAATTTTCGGAATCTAAAGACAGCAGATATTTTAAAGATTTGAAACTGTCGAAAAGATGATGACGAGAAAGTCGTGGTGGAGCTCGCGGATCGCAGCTCTCGAAAAGAAAATAGGACGATACTGGACTATAAAAACAAGGTTACAGGAAAGAAACATATAAAATTGTTGATATTTATCGGTATGAACCGGCTTTTAACAGCGTCTCAGAGAAAAGCAAACGACGTCATAGATGAGAAAGAAGACTATCCGCCTGCTTTATCTGAGCGATGAGAAACTCTCATAGACGATATGTACGTGGCCACGGTGGTTGATGAAAACATCCGGTCTCGGAAGCTAACAAGACTTTGAAAAATATATAATGGGGCCGTGATGCTCGATATGTCTCCCGTATTCGTCTTTTGACATATTCTTTTTGCTTTTCATGTGCTTTGCACAGATCGTTATCAACAAGAGCTAAGACTTTCGATAGCATATTATCGGAAAATCCTGGGCTATAGGAAACAGAGAGAAATCACCTTTGATATGCACCATAAGACTCGAACACGATAATTCTTGCTTTTGACATTTTTAGAATCTGGATGGCTCATCCACAAAGAAACTGATGGATTGGATATCTTTTGTGGCATTCAGCAAATTCAGCAGGATATTCTCGAAATGGAAATCACCAACATCATAGCATCTGAAAGGCCTTCTTGCAGCAGCCATTTTTAGTCATACACACACGACTGCCCTCAGCCAAATGTACAGGACTTTCAAAGACGAACTGGCTTTGGCGATAGCGCCCACAGAGAATAGACGTTTCAGCGAACTTTAGGAGAACCGTAAGAGTTTCAGATTATAGCGCAATTCACCTCGATAAGTATGTGACAGTGTAAAATATTAAAAACTGCGATAAAACAGCACTTTTAGCTGCTGACACTCCATAGTTGCTAGTGGTAAAACATAGAGTAAGGTTTAGGCCGTCTCACAGCCCGAATGTTCAGTCAGTTGTTTCCAAGCTGCTGTGGAAAATGAGAAAGGAGACGCGAAATGCCCACAATTAACCAATTAGTACGTCACGTAGAACTTCCAGCGTGAAGAAGTCCACAGCACCCGCTTTGGAACAAGGGAATGGAACTCTCTGAAAAGACAGGCGACCGACACGAATTCACCGCAGAAGAGGAGGCGATGCACATCAGTGAAGACGGTTACACCTCTGGAAGCCCAATTCAGCGCTAGAAAGGTAGCGAGAGTACGTCTGACTAACGGTATTGAAGTTACAGCATGCATCCGGCATAGGACACAAACTCGCAGGAACACAGTTGACTTATCAGAGGCGGAAGAGTAAAAGACCTTCCGGCGTGAGATATCACATCGTCAGAGGAACACTTGATACCGCAGGTGTAGCGAACAGAGCTCAATCGCGCTCCAAAATACGGACAGAAGAGACCTAAGAAACAAGTTAGCATCGGTAAATTTGTAGTCCCTTGATATAGATTATCGAGCGCCGCGCCTAAAGACAGATTGACGGCTTTAAGGCAGTACCGAAATGCGTATAAATGCAAGAGGAAGAGACGCCAAGAAAACGGAAACGTACCAAAGCGTGAGCTCTTCCCGATCCGCGAGTATGGAAGCGTTGTTGCAGCAAGCTGATCAACAGCATTATGCTGGACGGGAAAAAGGAACAGCCCAGGCAATCGTATATGATGCGTTTGAGAAAAATCAATCAGACGACCGGAGAAGACGCTTTAGTAAGTTTGAAAAAGCAATAACACATTATGCCTGTACTTGAAGTAAAGGCGAGAAGAGTAGGTGGTAAACTACCAGGTTCCGTGGAAGTTAGACCTGGATAGAAGACAGACTTCTAGCACTTAGATGGCTTACAAAGTCACAGCTAGAGGTGAGAAAACCATGAGCGATAACTGGTAAAGGAACCCATCGATGCTTCAAACAACACGGAGCATCAGTTAAGAAGAAGATAGACACACAAGATGGCAGAAGCCAACAAGGCGTTTGCTCATTACAGGTGGTAATAAAACAGCAGATAGGAGGATGTAGAATGGGTAGACAGTTTTCTAGAGAAACTACAAGAAAACATCGGTATCGCTGGCCTCACATAGATGCCGGAAAACAACAACAACGGAGAGAATTCTGTTCTATACGGGCAGAACTCATAAAATCGGAGAAACTCATGACGGCGGTGCCACAATGGACTGATGGAACAGGAACAGGAACGTGGTATCACGATTGATCTGCTGCGACAACTGCTCAGTGGAGAGATTGTAGAATTAACATTATAGATACACCGACACGTAGACTTCACAGTGGAAGTTGAGATCCTGAGAGTGCTTTGACGGTGCAGCGACTGTACTGGATGCGAAGTCAGGTGGGGAACCGCAGACTGAAACAGTGTGGAGACAGGCTGAGAAGTATGGAGTAACTAGAATGATTTTCGTCAATAAAATGGACGTGCTAGGTGCAAATTACTAAGGTTATAGATAATGTGAAAGACAGATTGAGAGCTAACGTAGTTCCAATCCAGTTACCATTGGCAGAAGATACTTTCGCAGGCATTGTAGATCTGATAGCTGAAGGCGGAAATCTCAAGGATGACCTGGGAAAAGAATTTTGAAGTAGTGGATATATCATGGTCCGATATGGCTGAAACAGCTCAGAATGGAGGAAAAAGTTAATTGAATCCGTTGCTGAAACAGATGAGGAATTGATGATGAAATTCTGAAGGCGAAGAGCTGACCAGAGATGAAATCATTGCGACGATTAGAAAAACAGACGATTAAAGGCGAAATGATACCTATGACATGGTCTCAGCGTACAAGAACAAGGGTGTTCAGATGATGCTTGATCGATTGTAGATCATGCCGTCACCTTTGGATATTCCGGCCATGAAAGGGTGTCATTCTTCAACGGAGGAAGAAGCTGAAAGACCTGCGGATGACAAAGCGACCTTCTGCAGCGTTTGGCATTTAAGATTATGGCTGACCCGCATGTGGGTAAATTGGCATTTTTAGAGTTTATTCAGGAAGCATTGAAGCAGGTTCTTACGTGTATAACTCAACTAAGGGTCACAAGGAGAGAATCGGTAGAATTTTACAGATGCACGCCAATGACAGAAAAGGAAACTGAAAGGGTTTATGCAGGAGATATCGCTGCTGCCGTAGGTTTGAAAAATACTACGACCGGAGATACTGGCGATGAAAAGAATGAAATCATTTTGGAATCTATGGATTTCTGAACCGGTAATCGAAATTCGCCATCGAACCTAAGACGAAGGCAGGACAGGAAAAATGGGTATGCTCTTTGGCAAAACTCGCCGAAGAAGATCCGACTTCAGGACATATACCAACGAAGAAACAGGGCAGACCATCATTGCAGGCATGGGCGAACTGCACTTGGAAATCATCGTGACAGATTGCTCAGAGAATTTAAGGTTGAAGCGGAATGTTTGCAAGCCGCAAGTATCTTACAAAGAGACTATTACAGGCGAAGCTGACGTCGACAACAAATATGCCAAGCAGTCCGGTGGTAGAGGTCAGTACGGTCACGTTAAGATCAAAATATATCCTAGAGAAGCCGGAAGCGGATTTGAGTTTAAAAACTCCATTGTCGGTGGTGCAATCCCAAAGGAATACATCCGAAAAATCGAGGAAGGTATCAAGGAATCTATGGAAACAGGTCCGTTGGCAGGGATATCAGGTAGTAGACGTCGGAGTTGAACTTTATGATGGTTCTTATCACGAAGTCGATTCATCCGAAAATGGCATTTAAAAATCGCCGGTTCTATGGCATCTCAGGAAGCTGCAAAAAGCAGAGCCCGGTATTGGCTGGAACCTATCTTCAAAGTTGAGGTAATCGTTCCGGAAGAATATATGGGAGATGGTATAGGTGACATTTCCGGTAGGAGAGGAAGAAACTCGAGTGTCCTGATATGGATAACGGTGCAGTTACGGTCAGAGCGATGGTTCCGCTATCTGAAATGTTCGGATATGCGACAGACTGAGATCCAGAACACGGGTAGAGGTAACTACTCAATGCAGTTCTCACATTATGAAAGTTACCGGACAGCTTAGTGGAAAAGATAAATAAATAGTTTTAAATAAAATTACAAAAAGGGATAATTTTAAGGAGTTTAAAAATGGCAAACAGAAATTTGAAAGAAATAAACCCCATGTGAACATAGGGACAATAGGACACGTAGACCACGGAAAGAGACAACGTTGACAGCAGCGATAACAACAACGTTGCAGCAAAGATACGGCCTAGGAGAAAAAGTAGCATTTGACCAGATTGATAAAGCCCCTGAAGAGAAGGAAAGAGGAATAACAATCGCAACAGCTCACGTAGAATATGCGAAACGCCAAACAGACACTACGCTCACGTAGACTGCCCGGGACACGCCGACTATGTAAAGAACATGATCACAGGAGCAGCCCAGATGGACGGAGCAATCATGGTAGTAGCGGCAACAGACGGACCTATGCCACAGAACAAGAGAGCACATTCTTTTGTCAAGACAGGTAGGAGTACCGTACATCGTAGTGTTCTTAAACAAATGCGATATGGTTGACGATGAAGAGTTGCTTGACTTAGTGGAAATGGAAGTTAGAGAACTGCAAGTGAATATGACTTCCTGGGGAGATGATACACCGATCATCAGAGGATCAGCTCTAAAAGGCACCGAAGATCCATCAAGCGAATGGGGAGATAAGATAGTAGAACTGTTTGAAGAAATAGATAAGTACATTCCTGAGCCTAAGAGAGATAACGACAGCCGTCTCTTGATGCCGGTGGGAAGATGTGTCTCAATAACAGGAAGAGGGAACAGTAGCGACAGGAAGAGTTGAAAGAGGAGTTCTAAAAGTAGGAGAAGAAGTAGAGCTTGTGGGGCCATCCGATGAAAAGAGGAAGATCACGGTAACAGGAATAGAAATGTTCGAGAGCTTTTGGATGATGCTCAGACAGGAGATAACATCGAGCGTTGCTAAGAGGTGTTCAAAGGGATGAAATCAAAAGAGGACAGGTACTGCAGCACTGGAACAATACAGCGCATACGAAGTTCAAGGAGAAGTATACGTACTTAAGAAAGAAGAAGGTGGAAGACATACGCCGTTCTTCAACGGATACAGACCGCAGTTTTATTTTAGAACGACAGACGTAACAGGAGACTTACAGTTACCTGAAGGTGTGGAAATGTGTGATGCCTGGAGATAACATCACGATGGAAATTACGCTGATAACGCAGATAGCAATAGAAGAAGGATTGAGATTTGCTATAAGAGAAGGTGGAAGAACAGTAGGTTCAGGTGTTGTTACTGAAATTATTGAATAATAGGCAATTGAGATAACGAAATAGAGACTTGAATAAGATTCAACGATCGGAAATGAATGGGATGCTTGGCAATGGTGAACGCTGAGTTATCCCATTTATTTTATAAATATCCGGTAAATTTTTCATAACGATATGAAGAAAGATAGGAAGTTATAGTGGCGGACAGAATGACGAACAAGAACAGAAAAATATTTGTCACTATTGTGGCGACGATCCTCGCAATTGTCAGTATGATACCTTTTTCAAAGGCGTTTGCAGGCAGTGGAAATGTGTTGGGAGTACCGTTCAGCTTGTCAACAAACAGCAATAAGACGGTTCAGCAAACATTGCCGGGACAATCCATACAATCATACACTACCTCGATAATGGAGATAAACCAGACAAGCCATTGTAAATGCACCGGTTTCCAAGAACGGAAATTCGATTTTAGCGCAACATTTTCAATGAAGCAGAGTGCATACATAAGGATTTTATTTACGTCACTGCAGCTTTTGGCTCATACTTTGGCGAAGCCGCCCTGAAGGTGATATAAACTCTATGCTGAAACAGCAAAGGACCCCGGAAAGAATATAAAATCATATGTGGATTTAGTGGTTGAAGTAGATGAAAGGATAACTCCGGCATCGGAGATTTCGGCATATTTTGGATTCTCACTGTGGAGACCTACCACGTATTTGATAAAGATTATAATCTGCTCAAAGACGTTAAAATTCATATAGAGAAGGGTAAGACTAAGAAATCGTTCACTTTTTCCATCCATCGGAAAAACGAACATGGTTAGAGTTGTTCCGATTGCAGGAGAATCATTTACAAACGAACAACTGGACAAACCTACTGTCTTTCGGCTTTGATGGACCGAACAATACGAACTTCCACCGCTTTCAGATGCGGTAGCAACAAAATTGCAGCTGAAAGAAGAAATATGACGAGACGAGACGAAGGAAGAGAAGACATTGCTGGATAAGACAAGAGGTCTTACCGAACAGGAAATACAAAAGATTAAAAATACAATTTATTTAGCTACGGTTATATCTAAGGAGAAAGTAACCGGTACAGCTAGGGGCTAAACCTGCCGTACAACGTGATCAAACACGGTTCCACCGGCGCGAAAGTGCGGTAACTTATGCAAATCCATCAGTTACATCTCGATGAAACCATGATAAAATGATACGGAAAAATTGCGACAGTCTATGCAGAATACGACAAGAGCATAAACGGCGATGCTCTCACAGACCAGAAATGCCGAAAGAACTGACGAGAAGGATATGAATCTCGGTTGGAAATGGAAAGATAAAACACTACTACAGGAAATAAAAGAAGCCATCGGAAATGAAAAGTTGACGGGCAACAAAACAGTTTATGCTATTTGGAAGAAAAAGCTGAGTACAAAGTTGAATACGAATTCTTTACGAATTCAGGTCAGCCGATTCCGAAGAGGTGAAGAAAAGACTTCCAAAAACTGAGATCGGAAAACACGATGGTGATAAATTAAACCGGCGGATATTGCGTGGATCCTACATAGATCCGAAGACAAATCGAGAATGGATCTTTGCCGGTTGATGCAACTGAAAAAGACTGCAAAACGGGAAAGATGTTAAATTTATAGGAACTTGGAATTATAAGAGCACATTGGTAGATGTCACATATAAATTCAAGAGTGGAACTGCAGGAAAGCAACTTCCACAGGAGATAGAGAAAACTGAAACCTAAAGACGAAGCATCGCACAAAGGCAGAACGGTAATACCTACAGACCCGGCTGAAAAACTTGCGTGGCATAACGACGGTATGCGTGGAACTTCAAAGGTTGGATAAAGCAAAGTGTACAAGTTGGTACGGAGAACGTAGTTTCTTACAGAAACTTGGGAATTCACACCTAAGAAAACTAATAAGTTCAATGTAAAATTATCAGTTCGTAGCCAAAGGAACTACAAAAGGAACTGCCAAATGACGTGAAAACTCTGTTGCCGCCGCACAGAGAAAGTTGCAGACGGCACAACCGTAAAAAGCAAGCTCATTTATTGCGAAAAAGTGACAGATGTAGACAATGACGGTGTATGGTCTTTTGAAGGCTGGGACAAAAGAAAAGAACAGACGGTGAATGGCGCGGATATCACCTTTGTGGGGAACATGGACATTTAAGGCAAAGACATATGAAGCATTCCACAAATTTGAATCCCCTAACTAGGGCAAGAAGCTGCCGGCAGACGTTCTGAAAAAGACTTCCGGCAGATAAAAAGAACATCGTACACAAAGAAGTTGTGATGCCGGGGCGATATGGATAAGAGCGATGTCAAAGACGGAAACGGCATGTGGACATTCAAAGGCTGGACTCCTGAAAAGGCGACAGTGAACAAAAGACGATGTTTACTTTACAGGTAGATGGGAATACAAGGAGAATCAGGTTAATCCACCGAAAAAGACGTTTAAAGTAGCACACAAGTTTGTGAGCGGTACTAAGGGAATGGATCTTGATGAGAAAATCATGAAGAGACTTCCGGGAAACCAGACTGTTGAAGATGGAAAAACGGCAATGCCTGGTGACTTTAACAAGGAAAAAGATAAAAGACTGAAAAAAGGTGTATGGAGCTTTGCAGGCTGGGATGCGGACAGCAAGAAAGTATCAGGTTCGGATGTAACTTTCACAGGAGTTTGAAGTTTACAGAAAACAAGAAGCCTGAAAACGACCCTAAGAAGCCGGGACAAAAAGCCTGAGAACAAGCCTGGTGAAGACGGAAACAAACCTGAAGGAAAGACTCTGACAAGAAGAAACCTGAAGGAAAGAAGCCACCTAAGACAGGAGATAGCTCAAGTCTTGAGCTGATGCTTGCAGTGTTGATGGTATCGGGAGCGGGATTTGCAGGATTTGCAAACAGAAGAAGAAAAATAAATAGATAATTTAAACTGATGAAACTATATACCGACTGACGAGAAATTATATGAAAAAGTTTAATTCTCAGTCGGTATTTTTTGCATAAATTCAAATTCACATATTATCTGTGAACATTATTATTTGTTTTAGGCTGAAAGAATGGGGTAAAAAGCAATGTAGTTACCTTGGCTATGCTAAAGGTGTAAAATATTACTAGACAGTAGATGTGGTTTTGGAGGAACAAAAATAGAGTAAAATAGTAGTAGTAGGAGCTAACCATGGGAACAGCTGCAATTAACACAATGCTGGACAATTAGCGGAAATGAAGTTGTAGTACTTGAAAGAAATTTCAATACAGGCTTTTTAGGATGCGGTATGGCTTTTGTGGATTGGAGATCAGATTCAAGGCGGCGGTGAAGGACTGTCTCTACAGCAGCCCTGAACAACTGGAGAGAAAAAGGAGCCAAGGTCAGCATTAACACAGAAGTTGAAAAATAGACTTCGATAAAAATTATCTATTACTCAAATAAAGAGACGGAAAAGTGGAAGAAAGCTATGACAAGTTGATATTGGCAACAGGGTCATTGCCGATTATTCCGCCAATTCCGGGCAGAGAATTGGAAAACGTTCAACAGGTAAAAACTTTTCATCAGGACGCTCAGCGGTTATTGAAAAAGTTGAAGCTGGGTGGAATTAACCACGTTACGGTGGTGGGTTCAGGATACATGGGAGCGAGAGCTTGCGGAAGCATTCAAGAGAAAAGGCAAGGAAGTTGCATTGCTCGATATAGCTGACGGATGTCTGACAGGATATTACGATCCGGAATTTTCGAATTTGATGAAAGCAAAACTTAATCGATAACGGAATTGATTGCAAGTTCGGTCAAGCTTTGGAAGAAATTAAGGAGACAAGAAAGTTGAGGCGGTTAAGACTTCAAACGAAGAATTTGCTACCGATATGGTGATTCTATGCGTTGGATTCAGACCGAATACCGAGCTTGGAAAAGGGCAAGCTGGAACAGTTCAAAAACGGCGCTTATATAGTTAATAAAAACAGGAAACAAGCGTTAAAGACGTGTATGCAATCGGAGATTGTGCTACGGTTTACGATAATGCAGTAGATGGTATCAACTACATCGCTCTTGCGACAAAATGCGGTAAGATCAGGCATTATTGCAGCACATAACGCATGTGGAACCGCAATTGAATCCATCGAGTTCAGGGCTCAAACGGTATATCGATATACGGATTACATCTGATTTCAACTGGTTTGACTGCGAGAAAAGGCGGCTAAATTCGGATATGAAGTCGAAACAACTTCATTTGAAGACAATCAGAGACCTGAATTTATGAAAAGAGAACGATATAGGTAGAAATCAAAATTGTCTGTGACAAGAAGACCAGAAGAGTATTGGGTGTGCAATGTAGCTTCGAGATAGATATGTCTATGGTGAACCATATGTTCTCATTGGCCATTCAGGAGCATGTGACAATTGACAGAATAGCGCTATTGGACATTTTCTTGCCACATTTCAACAAGCCGTACTAACTACATTACAATGGCGGCGTTAACTGCAAAAATAAGACATGATTCAATTGTATAACATGTAATTATTAATAAAAATAGGTAGAAAGGGTCACTGACCACCGAGAAGTTAGATCAAAAATCTGATCGGAGGTCGAGTATTTTTATTGCAGAGTGTCAGGCACGGATAATCTATGATGAATAATACTTGTGGTTGAATAAAAACAACAAGTACGTATATGGGAGAAAATTGTAAATGTTTGGAAGAAAAGTCGACTAAGATAATAGAATTATCAATGAAAAATTTCAGGAATCTGTTTAATGAAATAATATATGTAAAGCCGGATCGAAAACAAGGAAACATCTCAGAGAAATGTTGAATTTCATGGGTAAGTGAGATGGATTTTGGCATATGGATTCATAGATGATGACAGCGGATTTAACTTCAAGGTTGCTCTGTTCTGCCAGCGTTAAAAATGGAATGATGACTATGGGTAAGTTTGACGACACGATTTTTAGCAGTGCACAGAAGAGTATTGGATCACTGTGAGTTCATGGTAATCGATAATTTTTCAAGTGGACACATCACATCTCTAAAGAGATAAAGATAATAAATAAGACTTACAGCTGTGTGGACCCAAAAATTCAGAAAATGAGAGAGAAAAAGATTATGGACGAGGTTTAGAAGCAGAGAACACCCTGATGAGCATAAGAGTGGACTTGTACAACGACCAAATCGGGTGGAATTGGTATGGGTGAGATGTTGTGACAGCTCAGGTCAAGATTTTACAGGAAGGCTGATAAATGAGCCATACAAGAATTTTGGTGTACATAAGGGAGACATGATAGAATTTTCCATAGTGAGAAGCGAGGGTGAACTTGTAAGCATAGGAGTTATATAAAATTCGACTGTTCAGGAAATAGTAAAGTCGGCAAAAGTAGAGCGATGTTAGCATGCTTTATCAGTGAAAGCGGAGAACATCGCTTTTTATATCTGCCATAACGCAAATTTTGATTTTTACTTTTGCATAGAAACGGAGAATCGCTTGAATTTCAAAAAGTAATGTGCAGTCAGAAAGATATTTGATCTAAATACTTCTTGACTTTTTATTTTGGTAGAGTTAATATCTATTTAGATAGAATTCTAAATTATTATTTGACAATTATTTAAACGGATATGAAGAGGTAGTTAAATGGGAATGAACGATACTATAAAGGCAATTTCCGATCCTGTTCGCGGAGATATTCTAGAAATGCTCAGATCGTCACGAAAATCGGCAGGAGAGATTGCAAAAGAATTTGAACTGACCGATGCAACGGTGTCATATCACTTAAGACAGCTGAAAAAGCTGATCTGATCACAGCTGAAAAAGGGACAAAAATTTTATACTACCAGTCTAAATGCATCGGTTTTTGAAGATGTGTTAATGTGGATATACAGTTTCAAAAGCGTGAAAGAAGGAGGATAACTATTCATGACAGCCGTTCATGCGAGATCATGGCAGTCTGAAGGTCGCTGATGAATACAGCTGGAAATCATGCACTCATCGAGCACATAATCGAAAAGGAGAGAAAATATGAAGGAAAAAAGTGAAAATGAAAGAAATCGTAATTATGGAAGAGGAATACCAGAAAATAACCCGGAACATATCGACAGGATGTTGAGAAGAAGAATAGTACCTAGATATCTGCTGTAATAGTAACGTTATTACCTATGGCATTGAGATATATTACTACGATAATCTCCCAGATCAGGTAGCAATCCATCTTTTTCATTTGGAGAAATCAAACAGCTATATGAGTAAAATGTTTTGGCATATTGATACCGCCGGCAGTCATAGCTATTGTGGAAATCGCCATATTCAGAACGAGAAAAATATCGCGAGGGCAGGCAGGGGTTAACCTAAAAGGAATGCACCTGATGCTGGCTTATAGCATTGATGTCTGTATTTGTTAATGCCAGCATAATATACTACAACTTGGGGATAAAAATGGATATTGCAAAAATCGGTTGCACTATTGTGCAGGCATAGTCCTTTGGCAACATTGGGGAATTATATACCAAAGGAGAGTTTCTTCCAGAAGGAATATAGTGAGCCTACCTAAAAAGTTTGAAAGGCAGCGAAAGAAAAATTAGGAATGCACTTGGAAGGACGCTGGTAATAGTAGGACTTTTGAGCATTGTATTTGCTTTTATAAACGGAAAAATCGCGGGTTGTATCCTGATTTGTTCAGGAGTGCTGATAATTGCTGAATTGATTTATTTCATGGTGATTAACAAGAAGATGAGAGAATATGAGAAATAAGGATAGCAGCATGTTACCTAGTTTTATACGATATGATGCAGATGTGAAATGCAAATTGGCTTCGAATAGAGGTGTGCATATTCTAACTTGCACAGGAGAAAGAGGATGATAGAGAGGGTGCGATTACGGCAATTGAAAAGAGTTAGAGAATATTTTCATAGAGGTTAGAAAATAGAATCATGGGTTTGAAGTATCAGTGCTACGGTAAAAGGGAGGCCGCCGAGGCAATCGGATCGGAATCGGGAGAAATAGCTAAGAGCATAGGATTTTTGGTGGATGGTGAAAGCCTGTTTTGATCGTTGCAAGGGAGATACCAAAGTGAACAGCGGAAAATTTAAAAAGGAGTTTTCACAGGAAACCCAAAATGATACCCGTAGCGCAGAGGAGTAGATCGGTCATCAGGGTTGGTGGAGCATAGTCCTTTTGCAGTAAAGGAAGATGTTAAAAATCTATTTGGATGAATCAATGAAAGAAGTACGAATTTGTGTATCCGGCTTGTGGAAGCAGGTAATAGTGCCATAGACTGCAGTATCAGTAAGAATTGGAAAAATATTCTGGGCAGAGAAATGGATAGATGATGTATGCAAAGGATAAGGAACGAATCAGCGAATAAAATGTGGGGAACAGATTATAGCAGCGATTGTGTTCGTAGATTTTGATTGAGAATGTCTACATTCAAATACGGCATAAAAATGAACCGCATATGGACGCAAATGCTCGAATAGTAACCAGCAGTGAGCGACTCACAATTTTCATTCGATTTACCGGTTATCCTGCAGACTGAATGAATCGCGGCAATGTAGAGTTCACCGCTTTTTATGAAGTTAATTTTCGAATTTCAGTTATTTTCAGTCAGGTATTCACGAACTCCTCTCTGGCACCGGCTCTACCGGCTTCCATAGCCACATTACAGTCGCTGCACCGGTAACGGCATCACCAGACACCGCGACAATCCTTCTGGTCTGCTGGTCTTTCCGGTATCTTCCGTTGCGGTTATGCAACCCCGCTTGTTGGTTTCCAAACCGTCAGTTGTGTTTTAATAAGAGGATTTGGAGAAGTTCCGAGAGACATGATTACAGTATTGCAATCATTACGTATTCGCTGCCGGGAATTTCAACAGGGCGACGACGACCGCTTTTCATCAGGTTCTCCAAGTTCCATTTTAACGACTTTCATGCGCTTTTACCCAGCCGTTTTTCATCGGCGATAATTTCTTTCGGATTGGTGAGCAGGTTGAAAAATTATCCTTCTTCTTTGGCGTGGTGAACTTCTTCTTCTCTGGCTGGCAGTTCGGCCTCGCTGTCTATATACGACATGAACCTCAGAACCAAGCCTTTAGAGCAGTTCTGGCAGCATCCCATAGCAACGTTACCACCACCATACGACGCAGACTATTTTGCCCGCTTTCGATAGGTGTATAATAATCGGTTTTGAATGCTCTGCAGATTGTTTCTGGTTAGAAACTCGTTGGCTGAAAACACGCCGTTGGAATTTTCACCGTATTCCATGAATGAAGGAAGTCCTGCACCCGATCCGATGAACACGGCATCGAAGCCCTCTTCGTTCTATGAGCTCATCTATGGTCAAAGTTTTTCCCTATTATTACATTTGGTTTCAATTTTTGACACCTAATACATTTTCAATTTTCAGGAATGACCATCATCGTCTTTTGGGAGACGAAAACTCCGAATTCCACCACAATAGGGAGCTCCTCCCGGTTCGTGTGATGCTTCAAATGTGGTGACATCGTAGCCGAGTTTTGCAAGTCGCCGGCACACGTTAAACCAACAGGTCCGGAACCTATTACGGCGACGTGTTGTTCGATTTTTCAGCCGGTAACTTTCGGTACAATTCCGTTTTTCCCTCGCCCAGTCTGCGACACAGCGGCGCTCGAGATTTTCAATGGAAACAGGCTCACCTTTATAACCAGCTTACTCTGATGCAGACTCTCCTTCACACTGGAGTTTCCTGCGGTTACAGCACGTCACATGCAAACGTGTGCGCTGGACTCAGCGATTATTTCCGCAGCTTTTTCAAAAATTTTTCAGAGAGAAATTTCCTGGTACAATGCAGGAATATCAATTGAAACAGGACAGCCGACTATGCACTTGGCATTTTTGCCAATTCAAACATCTGCCGGCTTCTAAAACAGCCTCTTCCTTTTATGTGTGCCCATGCCAAACTTTCGCTGAAGTTTGTAGCTCTCCTGCGTTTCTTGTTCAGATGCAGGAATAGACATATCCATTAGTTTATCACCTCCACAATATCCGCAACCGCCATGGTGGGTATCACCTTCGAGAATGTACCAACATTTCACGACCCTCAGCCGTTTTGTAGAACTGCTGTCTTTCTCATACGCTTCATCAAAATCTGTTAAATGTCCGTCGAATTCAGGACCGTCAACGCAGGCGAATTTGATTTCATCGCCGAACTGCAGCAGGCTGCAGGCGCACACACATTCCGGTGCCGTCGACCATGATGGGGTTCATACTTGCAACGGTGGGAATTCAAGTTCTTTTGTCCGAATTGCACACGAATTTCATCGCGATCATAGGACCTATGGTCACACACAGGTCGTACTTCTTCCTTGTTCTGTTTACAGGATTGTTTTATCACATCTGTAACAAGACCTTTTGACCGATGGAACCGTCATCAGTAGCGATGTATAAGTTGTCTGAAACGGCTGCATCTCTTCTCTTAAAATCAGTAAGTCCGCATTTCTGGCGCAATTGCGGAATCGCAGGCAGTGCCAATGCTCATGGAGCCATTTCATGAGGATACACAGGAGCGATGCCAAAGCCCTCCGCCAACGAATAGAATTTTCTTGTCTTTTTAAAGGTTTCAGGGTCCTCGATGCACGAGCTCGCTGGGATTGCCCAGGGCTGAAAATCCACCATAATATTGACGTGAGTCACCTTCAGTTATCTTTCCAAACAGCTCTGTGCTGAAGCCCACCGTCTGTGAAAAACAATAGTTACCAGTTCCGGCATCCCTATTGTAGTCGCAAACGGTGAAGAGGTAGTCTTTCTCCTTTTTCATTTGCTTTGACAATTTACAAACTCGCCGGGCAGGCGCTGCAGCAACTCGTTTCGCCTCAATGTCCATCAGGATAACTTTTATCGGAAAGATTGACGTTTCTTCACTATTTTCAGACATCACTCATCATCCTCTAAATTGCCTATTAAACTCAATAACATGACCTGAAACATATCAGCACGTTTCATATAGCTGAGTTTACCTCAATGAAGTATTATATAGTATAATGGATCCAATGAGCAAACAAGAGCAATATCACGTCTGATGTACATTATTTTATGTAAAGTTTTGCATTGCGTGTGTGGTATGTGTGTAGATGGTGCAGTCGATTTTTGAGGGAGTCGCTTGAGGAAGATTTGAACATGCCGTGGAGTGCGAGGAATTGGAATAGCAGGGAAGAACGTTGAGATAGAGATGTTTTCTAGCTAAGGAAAGAGAGAAGCGAAGATATTGAGGATGTGAGTTATGTGAAGTTTTGTGAAATATTGAAGAATTAGTACAAAAGTAAATGAATTGGGTAGAATAGTAGGTATGAATTTGAAAATTCAGGAGATGTTTGAATTTACTCTAGAATTTCATAGTGAAGAAGTTTTAGAAGTTTAAAGAAAGAAGATGAGAGATTGAATAAAAATATAGATCTAGTAATCACTCCTAATACGATTATAATCGAAAATGTACATAATAGAGATAGGTTATGAATTTTGAGAGGTTAAAATAATTGAATTAAAAGGTAAACGCAGTAATGATTTGGAGAGTAATATAATGGCATTTGACACAGTAATTTTTATTTTTCAGTGTTTATAGCCAGGTTAATTTCTTTTTCACCATGCATACTACCGGTGATGCCGGTATACAGTAAGGAGCTGCTGTCCGATGATGTAGGAAATAAAAGCGTAAAGCATATTCAGTTTAAAATATATACAAAACCGGTAATTAGAACCTTTTGTATTTGTTGTGGGACTCTCCGTGGTGTTTGTGATTTTAGGCTTCAGGCAGGAAGTTTGGGCAACATAGTGAGATAGCAAATGGCTGGAGTATAGCCATGGGAACTATAGTGATAATTCTGTGGGCTTGCATCAAGGCGAGTTCATAAATATAAAGTTTGCACAGAAGAAGTTTGAGGCCATAGATATGCAGACGGATAATAGAGGGTGTCTAGAACATTTCTTCTCGGAATGGGATTCAGCTTCGGATGGACACCGTGTATAGGTCCTGTGTTGACTTCGGTAATAGCTATTTCCGCATCAGGAAACAGCAGCATGTACGGGCTGACTGATGAGCGGTGTATTCCTGGGATGTAGCAATACCGTTCGTGCTGATTTTCGGCAATGTCTTCTCTGGCATTGGAAACATTTGGGCGAGATCAGAAAGCCTGTGATGACGATTAGTGGGAGGAATAATCATTATTTTACTGGCTAGATATTGCTCATTATGAAATATTTGAACTTATTCAACGGCGTTATTTAAGTAGGGCTTAAATTTAAAGATATTTTGATAGTGAAAGTATATTTGGAGATATGTGGAAATGGAGGAAATGGAAGTATTATGAAGAAAAAGTATTGAGTATAATTATGGAAGTAGTTTGTTGGTAGCGGTCACTGCTACACGGCATGTGGAAGCACCGATTCTAAAGAGCTCGGCGAGCAAGAGCAGCAAAACGTCAAGAGAAGAGTTCGGAGAGCTCGGATAAGTTGGAGCTTACCGCATTTCACTTTGAAGGGATTGACGGCAAGGGAGTACGATCTGTCGAAATACAAGGGCCAAGAAGGTGTACATCAAATTTTGGGCTTCTATGGTTGCCAGCCGTGTTTTCAAATCGTTGCCACATACTGAGAAAGCTGGCAAAAGAAGAAAAAGGGATTCGTCACTCTGACAGTAGTGGCACCGGGATTTGGCGGTGAAAAACCGTTGGATCGAGTTCAAATCGTGGTATGCAAAGCAAGGTTATAAGCATATTGCCGGTCGCACTTTGGATGAAGGGAAAGATTACAGCGAGATATAATAATGTGAGATCTTATCCTACAAACGCCTAACTGGCGAATAGCAAAGGAGAGCTGCACTGAGATGATTCCCGGAGCTATGAGAAGCGGAAGAACAGATTAAAGACGTGATGAGAGGGCGTGAAATAATTGATGATACGGCGGTTGTCAACATAATTCGCGAAAGATGCGGAGCGTGCAGATTTCAACCTTCACAGCTATATTTACAGCTGCTTCAGAATTCAAAGTGTAAAATCCAATGAAATGTGCCAATTAGTGTGTTTCATTGGATTTTATATTTCCCATAAATATTACTAATGGCGACTAATAAATGTATTTACTATTACGACAATTTAAAGTACTTTGTATGATAAAATAGGTAAGGTTGTCAATGGCTAGTGATTATTTCGGCGTGGGATATGATTACTTGGTGAAAGCAGTTTATGCCGATGGAGTGATGCATGCCAAAATAGCGGATACATTTCCGACAAAATTGGCTTTAGTATTACAAGTAACATTATAAGGGTTTTGAATTCAAGTGTTTGCGGGTATACATGTAAAGTGATTGCATACATATAATTTTAAATTATGATGTAGAAATACGTTGAGTTTACGAGTTATGAGTAAAATCGACTCATGATTTAAGCTAGTTACAAATGTGTTGTTATGGGAGGACATGGAAAAGAGGAGTTTAAAGCCGATGCTCATCGGTATAATCATTCTGGTACTCACTGCCGGAATCGTTTATGCGGTGATGTCGACAGGCGGTTCAAAAGAAAACTGAGGAAGGCTAAAACCGAAACTCAGAATTTCTGAAACGAGCACGAGATACGGAACACTGAAAAGACGGTGAGTATGAGGGCACAGCAAAAAGGATATGGTGGAGATATAACCGTAAAGGTGACTACTCAAAAGACGGTAAAATATCGGACATAAAAGGTAAGAGTATCGCAGAATGAGAACACCGGATACTATAAGGAGCGGTGTAAAAGGTGGATAAGATCATAAAGAGGCAAACGGTACAGAAGTCGACTCCGTGCCGGGAGCCACGGTCCACATCCGACGCTCTGAAGTTGGCCGTGCAGAGAGGCGTGGTGAGAAAGCAGGTGCAAAGGGAAAGCGACACTGCAAAGAAAGATTGGAGCACAAGAATAGCATCGCAGATGCTGAGAGAAAGAAGCGAGAGCCAGAAGAGGCGGTGGCGGTCTCATTGCCGGAATCGGCGGCGGCAGTGGAAGAGTGCTTCCCTAAAAACAGCAAGTTCAAGAGACGGAACATACACAGGTACTTCCAAGAGGATATAACGGTCCATCGAAAGTTTCCGTTACAATCAAGAAACGGGGAAAATTGCCGAGTGTCAGCATTCTGAATCATCATGAAGATTACCCGTACTTCAGTTGGGCGAAGAAGAGTGTTGAACAGAATTATGAGGCACCGATTCCGCTAACGTAAATACGGTGTCCAGGTGCAACGTACTCCAGCAGAGGAATAATCAATGCTACTATAAATAACGCGTTGAGAAAGGCTGTATACACACACCTGATGAAGTTGGAAAAGGCAAGAAGGGCAATAACCACGGCGGTTCCAACAAAACCTGGTAACAAAGACCAAGATGATGAAGATGACAATGCGAACAGCGAATAAACCGAAGCACTCCGGAAGAAAAAGACCGAGCTGGAAAAGATCAAAAGAAGCTGCAAATAAGATGATTGCGGCATTGACAAGAAAAGACAGCTGAAAGAAGGAACTTTTGACGGAGAAGGTGGCAGTTTCAATACCACAAAAGGGTAATAATGGGAACCCGAAGACTACAATCGCAGACAATAAGATTAAGGATATTACCGTAGCGACGGAGATGACTACGCGGATGATATTACGGGATATAGAAAGTAAAGGCTATAAGAGTGCTTCCTTTCTTGGAGAGGACAGAAAAGAACGGCAGAGAAAATATAGCTGTTATATGAAAGCTGTATAGGGATTATCGTTGAAGAGAAAGAATCAGAGGCCAAAAGATCAAAACTGCAGCTGAGAAAGTTAATCCGGCAAGAAGCACGCAGTCTCACTAACCACAATTATGCAAATGTAGAGCATGTAGCAAGAGGCGTTAGAGTCGTATTTCTCACAGGAACACGGTAAGAAGGATATGTTTGATGCCGTAACAGGTGCGACGACAGTAAGTGCCGGCGGTATCGGAAGATCAGTTGACAACGCAGTTGAAAGAGTCTGAAAACGATGCGAAGACAGGAAATACCATAACTGCAATAGAAGTTGCTAAAGCGGCTGATTCTGTGAACCCTTACACCAAGAAGATCGTGTTGAGGGCGAGACACAAACTCAAAGCAGCCGTTAGATTTGAGCGAACTGAAAGTGGCTTTGAGAAAAGAAGACGGCAGCCAGATAGTCGCATATGCCGCAAACTTCGACCAAATACAACATAGAGATCAAGGATAAAGCAGACCGGTGAGAAACTCACCCACGGAATGGATATATCCAAATTTCGCCGCAAAAGTGCCGTGACTGCGGTTATAAGTCCATAAAGAATCAAAGAGGACCGTTGAAATGGCAATTTGGTTCGGCGTACAGCAAAAGACTCATGTCAAGGAAATGGAATACAGCCTGGACGACGGCAAGACTTGGAAGAAAGTTGAAAAATCCGATACTATCCGATGAGAATAAAAATAACATCTTGAATAGACAGGACTGTGAAATTACCCTAAGAGCTATCTGGGTATATATAAAAATTCAGAACTAAGACAATCAGTGGGTGCAATTTACCAGAGGTACGAAAGTAAAGAAGGTATGCAGTACAGATTAAGTTCGAGTGCGTGACCCGAATCATATAAAGGACAACATGCCAATGTGAGCTGCTCTGTTTTACCGCTCTCAGGAAGGAATCGAAAACCGCTACTCCACATGCCTCCTGCACCGCGGAAATGAAGGGACCAAGAAGCAGGGGCAGGTGACATGAGATGTTACTATGCCGGCAGGCGGCGACCTAAACCATCAAAAGATTGCGGATATCCTGTTACAGCGGGATCGGGTGTAACTTTAGAGTCTGCAGAAGAGGCATCCAAATGAAACCCCAAAATTGGAAGGAAACAAGATAACAGGAACTCCGGAAATGTGAATAGCAGAGTTGCTGATGGCGTACAGAAAGTATACAAAGGTATCCAGGAGGTAAGAAAGACGGCAAGACAATCTTTAAAACTGTGGATCTGCTTGCACTTCAAGACAAAGAGATTAGAGACGGAATCAGTGCAAACGATGAAGGTGTGAGGAGATAATGAATTTACACCTAAATTTAGCACATTGTTTATTACTAAAAAGCTAAATGATCCGGCACCGACTTTGGATGAGTACAAGGCGTTGAAGTTCAAAACCTACCTAAGAGACGGTTCTCGTAACTGTTGAAGTGGTAAATCAACCGAATATAGGTAGCCGGTCCCTAACATGAGTACGGTTAGAATTTAAATCTAAATATCATGAATGGAATTGGGTAAAAGACAGTTCAGGGCACTGTAAAGTAAAGTCTGGATTACTAAAAAGTTGATAATAACATGACATAACGCCTTGTTTTCTACAAGGCGTTATCGTTAGGAATGAAGAGATTGATGAATCTTATTACGTGGGGTTGTTAGTACTACGATATTCTACTAGTTTGACAGCAAATCTGATCCAAAAAGTACAGTGTCGGATTTTATATCGGATTCTATGTGGTAATCGTACTCATGGTACTGTTGGCCGCAGAGGATATTATCAGGAGGAGCTGCCGGAAGGCTGAAGAAAGGTTCTTTGCGGATTTATTCCAGAGGGTAATATCCACGTCAGCATTTATAATAGTAATGTATCTGGGAACGGTTACACAAAGCATAACGGATTTTCCAGAAAACTCATGCAAGTCAGAGGAGAAATATCAATTATCGGATGTCTGATGGCATGACACATATCTTATTTGGAATAACATACTTTGTTGCGTTTTTCAAAAATCGGAGTTTATAGAACATGACAGACCAAGATAGCTACGGATATTAACTCTAATTCTAATAGCTTTGATGATACCGCTTTTCATAACATCGTTCAAAGGTGTTAGAAAGAAGATGAACGGCAAGACTTGGAAAAGAACGATGCAAAAGGCTGGCATATCCTTTTCTTCTTCCTGATATACGTTCACGTGATAGTATTGTTCTCACTTGATGTGGAAAAACATAAGATATCATAATTGCCACACTTTGGTTTATGTAGACTTACGCAGTGTCTCAGATTGAGGAAGTACGCTATGACTAAGGCGAAGAAAAAGCAAGCACTTGAGAGAGACCAAAAGTCTTGAAAACGGAGACAAACGAAGATATGGTTAAATGATAAATTGCATCCTATGGCACAGAATAAATGTCGTAGGATGTTTTTCGATTTTGAGAAGTTCAGAGAAAAGAGCTGAAATCCCTTGCAAAAATGTAAAATTCCTTCACGACAACATAAATGCATACAAAAAGCGAAAACATTAGTGATATAATAAAATATGGCTCAACAGCCGTAGAGGAATGTTAGAAGTCAGAGCATCGATAAAAGATGATACAGAGTGATATTTAAACGATTGAGGAAGGTAAAATGAAGTTGAAGGATAAGAAAATTATCGTGAGAATAACCGGCAGAATTGCGGTACAAGGCGTGCGACGTAATCAGCAAACTGAGAAAAACTCGAGGCAAATCGAAGTTATCATGACAGAGAATGCCGAGAGTTTATCACACCGCTTACAGTGCAGACAGTGAGCAACAACATGGTTTATACGGAAATGTTTGAGACAGACAAGAACTTGGGAAGTTGAACATATTGAGCTCGCCAAAAAGAGCGGATCTGTTTTTAATCCTTCCGGCGACGCGAATTTTATCGGAAGATAGCAAACGGCATAGCGGATGACATGCTTGACGACGGTTATGGCGACTAAGGCTGACGTTTTAATAGCACCTGCCATGAACACCAACATGTACGATAACGAAATAGTTCAGGAAAATATTGAAAAACTGAGAGTAGAGGATATAAATTCATTTTCACCGCAAAGTGGAATTTTGGCGTGTGGCGATGAGGGAATAGGTAAATTGGCTTCTGTCGAAACCATAGTATCGAGAGTTGAGGCAGCATTTTGAACATGATGAAAATGGCAGAAAGGGAGATTTGGAGGGAATGAAAATCATCGTTACGGCAGGACCGACCGTCGAGGCGATAGATCCGGTCAGATACATAACCAATAAGTCTACAGGCAAGATAAATTGTATCCATAGCGAAGCAAGCTGTTCTGAGAGGGGCGGACGTGACTCTGATCACCGGTGAAAACCCTATATAACCCTTTCCTGAGGGCAAAGCAGGCAAAGTGGTCAAAATCAAAAGTGCCTGCGATCTGCACGAGGCGATGATGAAGAACCTGGATGAGAACCAGGTTTGCTGATTCAGAGTGCAGCTGTGCAGATTACAGACCGAGATTATCATGAACATAAGATTAAAAACCGACGACGATTTGATAATTGTCTGGAGAGAAACAAAGATGTGGCTCATGAAATCGGCAAGGTGAAGGCGACAAGAATATTGGTGGGAGTTGCTGCAGAAACCGACGATGTAGTGGCAAATGCAAAGAGAAAAATCGAAAAGAAGAATTTGGATTTCATAGTATTGAACGATTTGACAAAGCAGGGGAGCAGGTTTCGGAGTTGAGACAAACATCGTGAAGATAATAGATAGGAGTGGAGAGATGCAGGAATATCCGAACTTTCCAAGACGGAAGTCGGAACATAATTCTGGATAAAGGTTTTAGCAATGGCTGAAAAGAGATAGACTCAGTCGGCATATTAGTCGTAGCCAAAGAGTTGGATTTTTAAGCGTGGCGGCTTTACGTTGCTACGCTATTTTTATGTAGCGGAGAGGTTGAGCCGGTGATTTTTCCTCATATAAAATAGCGCTGCCGACAGGCAGCACTATTTTTCATATCAAGAAGTTATTCTACTTTAACTATGGTAATCGGTAATTTCAGACGGTGGATGGTATACACCTTTTTGAACCGAAATTACAGCAGTAAAATAATTTTTATTAGGGTTTTTAGGATCCAACCGAAAGCGTCATCCGAAACCTTTTGAGTACCGACGATTTTACCGTCATGTAAGTTAATCCGGGAGAGTAAATTCGCAATACCAGAACCTTTGCTTCCGAATCGATCTTTTTCTATTTCAATAGGTTTTGATTTCCTTGTTATTGACAAAATTCGGTTCCGATTTCACCTTGATCAGCTTAGTTTCTTCAATAGTCTTTCCGTTGATTATTTCACCTTTAAACTTGATGTGAAGCACGTAACTCAAATTGCTGTTGTTCTTGTGGTCGGCATCATTTCTGAAATAACTTATTTCCTTACCGATTTCACTCGACTTCATGCTTTTCTTTGAGTATATGTGTGCTGTTTCCTTTCACAGATGTAACTCTGATTTTTCACTTCCTTGCCGTAGTCGGAAAGAGGAAGATCGAAGTCTGATCATCGGCGATATTCTGGCTGTCAGCCCAATTTCCCATCTTCAGAGAATCGGATTTCACAGGACCCAAGTTTGCCGTCATCTACGCTACACTCTAAACCGGTCAGATAGTCATCTGAATAGTCGCCCACCAAAATGGATAAATTCAGCGCGTGTCTGCCCGAAGGGGTATGCTTAACTACGGCTACCATACCGCCATTGTCGGTTATATGGTTTCAAGAGACATTCCATCTTTGAATTTCGCTAGCCCGTATCTGTCGTATAAAGGTAATCTTGTTCTTAGCGAAATCAGCACAATCTATTTCTTTTTGAAGAACCGTCATATTTTTCAAAAGCAATACATGTGAT
>BNJT01002889.1_pt1 | contig 81850 bp, 78 predicted proteins | sample 8540491 | NCBI WGS metagenome assembly BNJT01 (sample SAMD00202455, study PRJDB9452) | human saliva metagenome | host: Homo sapiens | reverse complement strand
CTCGCGCTGGAAGGACATGGTCGCGGCGTAGGTCTTCTCCGAGGGCCAGCGGGTGGTGACCGCCTTGGCGCGGGTGTAGAACCGCACGCCCTCGGGGCCGTGGATGTGGGTGTCGCCCAGGAGCGACTCCTTCCAGCCGCCGAAGGAGTAGTAGGCCACCGGCGTCGGGATCGGCACGTTGATGCCCACCATGCCGGCCTCGACGTCGAGCTCGAAGCGACGGGCCACGCCGCCGTCGTTGGTGAAGATGGCCGCGCCGTTGCCGAAGGGCGAGGAGTTGACCTGCTTGATGGCCTCCTCGTAGGTGTCGGCGTGGACGATCGCGAGCACCGGCCCGAAGACCTCCTCGGTGTAGAGCGAGGACTCCAGGGAGACGTTGTCGACGATGGTCGGGCCGAGGAAGTGACCCTTCTCGTGTCCGGGGATGACCAGCGGGCGGCCGTCGAGGACGACCTCGGCGCCCTTGGCCTCGGCGTCGTCGATGAGGCCGGTGATGAACTCCTTGGACTTGGCGTCGATGACCGGGCCCATCTCGACGCCCTCGTCCATGCCGTAGCCGACCTTGATCTTCTCGGCGTGGGCCTTGACGCGACGGGCCAGGTCCGGGTCCGCAGCCGCCCACGGCCACGACGACGGGCAGGGCCATGCAGCGCTCGCCGGCGGCCCCGAAGGCGGCGGCGGAGATGTGCTGGGCGGCGAAGTCCAGGTCTGAGTCGGGCATGACGATGGCGTGGTTGTTCGCCCCGCCCAGGGCCTGGACGCGTTTGCCGTGGGTGACGCCGGTGTCCTGGACGATGTGGGCCACCGGGGTGGAGCCCACGAAGGAGATCGCGTCGATGCCGGGGTGCTCGAGGACCTTGGAGACCATGGTGCGGTTGCCGGAGACGACGTTGAAGACGCCGTCGGGCAGGCCGGCCTCCTTGTAGAGCTCGGCCGTCAGCAGGGCCGCCGAGGGCGTGGTCGAGGCCGGCTTGAGGACGAAGGCGTTACCGGTGGCGATGGCGATGGGGTGCATCCACATGGGCACCATGGCCGGGAAGTTGAAGGGGCAGATGCCGGCGACGACGCCGACCGGCTGACGCAGGGTGTGGATGTCCACGCCGGTGGAGATGTCGAAGGAGTGCTCGCCCTTGAGGGCCAGGTTGATGGCGGTGGCGAAGTCGAGGGTCTCGCGCCCGCGCTGGATCTCGCCGACGGCGTCGGAGTAGTTCTTGCCGTGCTCGGCCACGATCATCTTGGCCATCTCGTCCTGGTGGTCCAGGACCAGCTGGCGCATGCGGAACATGATGGCGGTGCGCTTGGCCAGCGAGACCTTCGCCCACTCCTTCTGGGCTCGGCGGGCCACCTCGACGGCGTGGTCGAGGTCGGCGTCGGAGGCCTGGAGCAGCTCGGCCTCGACCTCACCGGTTCCCGGGTTCTCGACGGCGAAGCGGCCCGATCGGGATTTCCCTCGTAGTACTTTCCGTCAACCCAGTGCGCAATGGTTCTCATCGTTATCGACTCCTGATTGTCGGTTTCGCGGACCCACCCCGCCTATGGGGTGGGTAGGGCCGGACCCCGACCAAGGTCTCAGTGGCGGACCGGCCGGGCGCCCAGCGCCTTGCATGTGCCCCCAGCCTAACGTCCCAGACGGCGAATGGCGCCGTTTTGTCAGAACATAATCGGGGGCGTTGACCACATCGTGATCTTGGCGTCCTTCCGCAGCGCCGCTGACACAGCACCCGAGGGACACCCGTCCCAGAAGGGAGCGCGCGCACGGCGGGGGTCCACGGCACTATCCGCCGTGGACCCCCGCCGTCGCGGCTCGGCGCAGGAGCGCGCCGTCATCCCGCGTCCTACCTGCGATCCCTTCAGGTAGTGGCCTTACAGGTAGTGACGCTGAGGCTTGCGGTCACGCAGGTACTCCTCGTAGGCGCGCTGCGTGGACTCCAGCTCGGAGACGCCCGAGACCGGGACGTCCCACCAGCTCGAGCCCGGGCGGGTTGGGGCCGTAGAGGTCGGTCTCGATGTGGATCATCGTGGGACGGTCGGAGGCCTCGGCCTTGCGGTAGGCCTCCTTGAACTCCGCGATGGTGTGGACCTCGAGGACGTCCAGACCCCAGGAGCGGGCGTTGGCGGCGATGTCGACGCCGTCGATGACCTGCTCGTCGGCCAGGTGGCTGCCCTCGCCGCGCTGGCGGTACTTGGTGCCGAAGCGCTGGGAGCCGCGGGACTCCGAGAGGGCGCCGATGGAGCAGAAGCCGTAGTTCTGCAGCAGGACGTAGATGACCTTGATGTTCTCCTGGACCACGGTGGCCAGCTCCATGGGGAGCATCTGGTAGGTGCCGTCACCCACGATGGAGACCACCTCGACCTCGGGGCGGGCGAGCTTGACGCCCATGGCGGCGGGCACCTCGTAGCCCATGCAGGAGAAGGCGTACTCCACGTGGTACTGCAGCGGGCTGCGGGCCTGCCACAGGGCCTGGAGGTCACCGGGCATGGAGCCGGCGGCGTTGATGACCACGTCCTCCTCCCCCATGAGCTCGTTGAGGGCACCGAAGACCTCGGTCTGGGCGGGCAGGGGCCCGTGGTCCAGGTGGTAGCAGCGCTCGGTGGCCTTGAGCCAGGCCTCCTTCTCCGCGGCGATCTCCTCGGAGTAGGCCGTTTCGACACGGTAGTCCGCGAGCGCCTCCCTCAGGGCCGCCAGGGCCTCGCGGGCGTCGGCCACCACCATCTCGGCGCTCTCCTTGGCGGCGTCGAAGGGGGTGACGTTGATGTTCACGAACGTCACGTCGGGGTTCTTGAACTGGGTCTTGGAGGCCGTGGTGAAGTCGGAGTAGCGGGTGCCCACGCCGATGATGAGGTCGGCCTTGTCGGCGATGTGGTTGCCGGAGTCGCAGCCGGTGGAGCCCACGCCGCCCACGGCGCTGGGGTGGTCGAAGTTGATGGCGCCCTTGCCGGCCTGGGTGTCGCCCACCGGGATGCCGGTGGCGGTGGCCAGGGCGCGCAGCTCCTCGCTGGCACCGGCGTAGATGGTGCCTCCGCCGGCGATGATGAGGGGGCGCTTGGCGGCCTTGATGAGGGCGACGGCGCGCTCCAGGGCGGCGGGCTCGGGCACCGGGCGGCGCACGTGCCACACGCGCTTGCGGAACAGCTCCACGGGCCAGTCGAAGACCTCGGCCTGGACGTCCTGAGGCATGGCGATGGTGACCGCGCCGGTCTCGGCCGGGTCGGTGAGCACGCGCATGGCGTTCAGCAGCGAGGGGATGAGCTGCTCGGGCCGGTTGATGCGGTCGAAGAAGCGCGAGACGGGCCGGAAGGCGTCATTGACCGAGACGTCCAGGCTGGTGGGGTCCTCCAGCTGCTGGAGCACGGGGTCGGGGACGCGGGTGGCGAACTGGTCGGAGGGGAGCAGCAGCACCGGCAGGCGGTTGGTGGTGGCCAGGGCGGCCCCGGTGACCATGTTGAGGGACCCCGGACCGATGGAGGCCGTGCACATGTAGGTCTGGAGGCGGTTGGTGGTCTTGGCGAAGGCGGCGGCCGCGTGCACCTGCCCCTGCTCGTTGCGGGGCATGATGTAGGGCATCTCCTGCTCGCCGTCGGCGCGGGCGATCTCGTTCTGCAGGAGGGCCTGACCGATGCCGGCCACGTTGCCGTGGCCGAAGATCCCGAAGGCGCCGGCGATGAGGCGCTGCTCGACGCCGTCGCGCTCGGAGTACTGGTTGGACAGGAAACGGATGGTGGCCTGGGCGACCGTCAGGCGGATCGTGCCGGCGTAGGCTTCGTTGCTCATCGTGGTTCTTCTCTGCTCTTCTCAGGTGGTGGGGGCGGTCGAAAGGCGGGTCGGCTAGTCGTTCATGGGGGTCATGGGCAGGCGCGGGTCGACCTCCTGCCCCTCCCAGGTCTGGCGCACCCAGGTGTGGTGGGGGTCGTCGGTCATGAGCCACACGGAGTCCTCGGCGGGGCCGGCCATGACGTTGAGGTAGTAGAGGTCGTAGCCGGGGGCGGCCACGGAGGGGCCGTGGTAGCCGTAGGGCATGACGACGACGTCGCCGCCGCGCACCTCGGTGCACACGTCGATGTCGTGGCCGGGCGAGGGGTAGATGCGCTGGAGCGCGAAGCCCTCGGCGTCACCCTCGCCGGCGCGGACCTGGTAGTAGTAGATCTCCTCCAGGACCCGCTCGACCTCGGTGTGCTCGTCGTGCTTGTGGGGCGGGTAGGAGGACCAGTTGCCCCCGGGGGTCAGGACCTCGCAGGCCAGCAGGTGGGAGGTCTCGACGTCGTTGCCCAGGGCGTAGTTGTTGACCTGGCGCGAGGAGGGGCCGGCCCCGCGCAGGCCGGTGCCGACCTCGGAGCGCGGGCAGTAGCGCAGCGGCTTGTCGGTGGTGGCCTTGGAGCCGGGCAGGGCGATGCGGGCGCCGTCTGCGCTGGTGAGGGTCACCTCGGTGCGGCGGGGGACGTAGACGTAGTCGGTGATGTCGGTGAAGACCGACTCGCGGCCGGCCACCTCGAAGCGCTCACCGCCGGCCTGGACGCCGCAGCCCCCCGACAGCGGCAGGACGAGGTACTCGTGCTCGCCGGCGGGCACGGTCAGGCTCCCACCGGGGGCGAGCGCCACCACGCGCAGGGAGGACCACTCCCAGCCGGCCCGCTCAGGGGTGAGGTCCAGCTCGTAGCTGTCGTGGGCGAGCTCGCCGGCGCGGATGACGTAGCGGGACTGACTCGACGTCTCGGGCTGGGCGGTGCGGTCGGTGTGGCCCATGGTGGTGCTCCTTCAGCTCCTGGGTGGTACTCGTGCGGATTGTCTCGTACGGGGCGGCCCTGCCGGGGCCGATTGACTGTGGCTGCGGCGGTTGCGGACTGGGCCGCGGACTGGGGCGGTCGCCCCGCTTGTGGATGCTTCAGGTGCTCACAGCAGGGCGACGGCGGCGTCGACGGCGGCCTCGACGTCGTCATTGCCCGGGTAGAGCAGGGAGCGGCCCACGACCAGCCCCCTGACATTGGGCAGCTCGAGGGCGGCCGCCCAGGAGGCCCGGGTGGCCTCGGGGTCGGCTGGAGACCTCGCCGCCCAGAATGAGGCTGGGCAGGGAGGTGGAGGCCATGACGCGCCGCATTGAGGCGGGGCCGCTGACGCAGGGCAGCTTGAGCCAGGTGTGCGCCGAGCTGCGCCCCAGCGCCTGGGCGATGCAGATCGAGCGGATGACGGCCTCCTCGCTGATGTCGTTGACGATCCGGCCGCCCTCCCACCGCGAGATGAAGGGCTCGATCATCGCGTTCAGCCCGCGCTCGGACAGGGAGTCGATGGCCTTGGCGCTGGCCTCGAGGGTGGCGGCGCTGGCGGGGTCGGCGTAGTTGACGCGGGTGAGCATCTTGCCGCCGTCGAGGTGAGAGGCCTCGATGCCCTCGGCGTCGTAGGCGCCGAAGCGGTCATCCATCTCGAAGGAGGCCCCCTGGAGGCCGATCCGGTTCATGGAGCCCCACACGAGCTTGCCGTCCAGGGCGCCCAGGAGCGTCAGGTCCTCGATGATCTCCGCGGTTCCCAGGAACCCGTTGACGCCGGGGCGGGACAGGGCCGTCATGCAGCGCTGGAGGAGGTCCTCACGGTCGGCCATCGCCAGGGGCCGCTCCCCCGCCCCCAGGGCCCCGCGGGCCGGGTGGTCGCAGGCGATGACCATGAGGCGCCCGGCCCCGGCCAGGTCGGCGCGGGGGCGCTGGGCCAGCGCCCGACCGATACGGCCGGGGTCGGTGGCCCGGATCTCGGTGACGGCGTCGGTCAGCGGCCGCGGCCCCGAGGCGGAGGCGGCAGGGGTGGGTGATGCGCTCATCGGGGGCTCCTCACAGGTCCGTCAGCCCCGGGGCGACCTCGTCGCGGCAGGGCGCGCATGAGCTCGAGCAGCTCGGGCTCGGTGGGCATGGCGGTGGAGCACTCCAGTCGGGACGAGACGATCGCCCCCGCGGTGGAGGCGGCGAAGATGGTCTTCTCCAGGGACCATCCCGACAGCAGACCGTGGCAGATGGCCCCGCCGAAGGCGTCCCCGGCACCCAGGCCGTTCTTCGTGTCCACTGAGGTCACGGGCATCTCCACCCGCTCGGTGCGGGTCTTGGCCAGCGTCCCCTCCAGCCCCTGCTTGACGATGGCCAGCTCGACGCCGGCCTCCAGGAGGGCGTCGGCCGCCCGCTCGGGGTCGCGCTCGCCGACGGCGACCTCGCACTCCTCCCGGTTGCCGATGGCGACGGTGACCTTGGGCAGGATCCTGGAGACCTCCCGGTGGGCCGTCTCCTTGTCCTTCCAGAACATGGGACGGTAGTCGAGGTCGGCGATCGTGAAGCGCCGCCGGTCGCGGGTGCCCAGGGCCGCGTGGTGGGCCGAGCGCGAGGGCTCCTTGCTCAGCCCGGTCACCGAGATCCAGAAGATGGAGGCGTCGCGGATGGACTCCAGCGGCAGGTCGTCCCAGGTCAGCTCCAGATCGGGGGCCGATGGCTCGCGGTAGAAGTAGAGGGGGAAGTCATCCGGCGGGAAGATCTCGCAGAAGGTGACCGGGGTGTTGTAGGCGGCCTTGGTGACGACGTGGCGGTCGTCGACGCCCAGGCGGCGCATCTCGGTGTGCACGAAGCGCCCGAAGGGGTCGTTGCCCACGCCGGTGACGACGGCGGAGCGGTGCCCGTAGCGGGCGGCGGCCACCGCCACATTGGTGGGGCTTCCGCCCAGGAACTTGCCGAAGCTCTCCACGTCCTCCAGCCCGACGCCGACCTGGAGGGGATAGATGTCAATGCCGCAGCGCCCGATGGTGAGCACGTCGAGCCGATCAGCGCCTCCGGCGCCTGGGGACGGACCCTCGGGCGCGACCGACTCAGTTGCCTTGGTCGTTGCCGTCGTCGCTGTCGTCACGGTGATCGCGTCTCCACATCCTTGGGGCCTGCAGGCCTGCGGGAATGAGGTCTGCTTCGGGCGTCACTGCGAAGCCTGCCCCACAGGACCGCCCCAGGTCAAGCAATTTGTCAGAACATTTGAGGGCCCACTTCCCCGAAGAGCGGCGCCGGGATGACGACAGTGCGTGACATCAGCAGACAGCATCCGTATGCTCGAGGCATTATCACGTCTGACACAGGCCTATCTCATGTCTGATTCAACACCCCCTTTCGCCCTCGACATCACGATCGACCGCGACTCCAAGACGCCGTTGCACACGCAAATTTCTGAGCCCCTGGCCTCACTCATCCTCGACGGCACACTGCCGGCCGGCAGCCGCCTGGAGGACGAGCTCTCGATGGCCAAGCGACTGAAGGTCTCCCGCCCCACAGCGCGCCAGGCCCTTCAGCACCTGGTGGACCGCGGCCTGGTCAAGCGCCGTCGGGGCGTGGGCACGATCGTCTCCCCCATGCACGTCCACCGGCCGATGCAGCTGACCAGCCTGCTGTCGGACCTGTCCGCGGCCGGCCACACGACCTCCACGAGCGTGCTGGACTACACCGAGCACGAGGCCGACGCCGAGGCCGCCGAGCACCTCGAGGTCGAGGAGGGCACCGCCGTCGTGACCTGCACCCGCATTCGCTGCGCCGACGGTGAGCCGATCGCGGTGCTGTCCAACCTCATGCCGGCGGCCATCGCCCCCACCCGCGAGGAGCTGGAGACCGGGGGCCTCTACGACCTGCTGCGCGCCCAGGACGCCATCCCCACCACGGCCAAGCAGACCATCGGGGCCCGCAACGCCTCCGCCCGCGAGGCCGACCTCCTCCATGAGCGACGCCGCGCCGCCCTGATGACCGCCACCCGCATCACCTACGACCAGTCGGGCCGCGTCATCGAGTACGGGCAGCACATCTACCGCGCCTCGCGCTACACCTTCGAGACCTCGCTGTTCTCCAGCTAGCCCTCACCCCGGCGCCGGGGCCACCGCCATTCCCAGAAATCTTTGTCCTGACATTTTATTGACAGATGCCGTCGAGCGCACTTCAATAGGGGCTACCGGACCGCGGCTGCAAGGACGCCTGCGCGGATGAACCCGAAAGAGAGCACAGAACCGATGAGCATCGACTACACCCCCGGACCCCTTCTCGACGCCGCCCGCAACACGCCCACCGCCCTGTGGAACGACTCAGCCGACCCCGACGAGCTGCGCCAGTCCATCTCCTTCGGCGGTGTGGGCGCCACCTGCAACCCCACCATCGCCTACACCTGCATCAACCAGCGCAAGGACGTGTGGCTCCCCCGCATCGCCGAGCTGGCCGAGGAGATGCCCGAGGCCACCGAGTCCGAGATCGGCTGGCAGGTCGTGCGCGAGATGAGCATCGAGGCCGCCACGCTGCTCGAGCCCATCTTCGAGGAGCACAAGGGTACGCAACGGCCGCCTGTCGATGCAGACCGACCCGCGCCTGGCCCGCAGCGCCAAGGCCCTGGCCGACCAGGCCGAGGAGTTCTCCAACCTGGCCAAGAACATCATCGTCAAGATCCCCGCGACCTCCGTGGGCGTCGAGGCCATCGAGGACGCCACCTACCGGGGCGTGTCGGTCAACGTCACCGTCTCCTTCTCCGTGCCCCAGGCCGTGGCCACCGGTGAGGCCATCGAGCGCGGCCTCAAGCGCCGCGAGGCCGAGGGCAAGGACGTCTCCACCATGGGCCCGGTCGTCACCCTCATGGGCGGTCGCCTGGACGACTGGCTCAAGATCGTGGCCAAGCGGGACAAGCTCTTCATCGACCCCGGTCACCTGGAGTGGGGCGGCGTGGCCGCCCTGAAGCGCGCCTACCAGGAGTTCCAGGCCCGCGGCCTGCGCGCCCGCGTGCTGTCGGCCGCCTTCCGCAACGTGCTGCAGTGGTCCGAGCTGGTCGGCGGCGACCTGGTCGTCTCCCCGCCCTTCGCCTGGCAGAAGCTCATCAACGACTCCGACTACAAGGTCGTGGAGCGCATCGACGAGCCCGTGGCCCCCGAGATCATGGAGACGCTCCTGTCGATCCCGGAGTTCGTGCGCGCCTACGAGCCCGACGGCATGACGCCCGAGGAGTTCGACTCCTTCGGTGCGACCCGCCGCACCCTGCGCGGCTTCCTCCAGGCCGACGCCGACCTGGACGCCCTGGTGCGCGACGTCATCATGCCCCAGCCCTGATCGACTCCAGTCAGGGTCGTCCGGGTCCCGGTGGGGGCCCGGACGACCAGAGCGGCACCCGCCGCGCCGGGCGGGTCCACGGCATGTTCGGACACGTTCAGACACGTTCCTCGTCGTCGACCAGCCCACCCCACCACTGACCACAGTTCAGACACCAACCCAGACACCCACTCACACGCAGAAGGAGCAAGGATGCTCTCCATCGCCGTCATCGGCGCCGGCCGCATCGGCCACGTCCACGCCAAGACCATCGCCGCCCACCCCCAGGCCGAGCTCGCCCTGGTCTGCGACCCCTTCGAGGACGCGGCCGAGAAGCTCGCCGCCACCTACGGGGCCCGGTCCTGCAAGGACGCCGAGGAGGTCTTCGCCGACCCCGAGATCGACGCCGTCATCGTCGGCTCCCCCACGCCGCTGCACATCCCCCACCTGCTGGCCGCCGCCAAGGCGGGCAAGGCGGTGCTGTGCGAGAAGCCGATCGCCCTGGACATGAAGGACGTCGAGGCCGCCCAGGCCGAGCTCGACGCCGTCAAGGTCCCCGTCATGTTCGGCTTCAACCGCCGCTTCGACCCCAGCTTCGCCGCCGCCCGCGCCGCGGTCGAGGCCGGCAGGATCGGTGACATCGAGCAGCTGACCATCATCAGCCGCGACCCGGCCGCCCCGCCGGCGGAGTACATCAAGGTCTCCGGCGGCATCTTCCGCGACATGACCATCCACGACTTCGACACCGCCCGCTTCTTCCTGGGCGAGATCGAGGAGGTCTACGCCGCCGGACAGAACCTCGACCCGTCCCTGAAGGACACCGGCGACTTCGACGCCGCCGTCGTCACCCTCAAGGCCGCCTCGGGCGCCGTGGCCACGATCATCAACAACCGCCACTGCTCCTCCGGCTACGACCAGCGCCTCGAGGCCTCGGGCCGCGAGGGCGCCCTGTTCGCAGAGAACATCCGCGCCACCACGGTGCGCCTGTCCAACGGCGAGGTCACCGACGCCCAGGAGCCCTACCTCGACTTCTTCCTGGAGCGCTACGCCGACGCCTACCGCATCGAGCTGAGCGCCTTCATCGAGGCCGTCGAGGCCGGCACCACGCCCCCCACCGGCATCGAGGACGCCATCGCGGCCCTGCGCCTGGCCGAGGCCGCCACGGAGTCGGCCCACTCCGGACAGCCGGTGCGCCTGGGCTGAGCGCCGGCCCCCTCTGACGCGTGGTGGGCGTCGTCGAGACGGAATGCTCGACGACGCCCACCGTACGTTGTCGCGCCTGCAGGCTCAGCACGCCGCTTGCGCGCTCAGTCCTCCTCGTACAGGCGGTAGGTGAAGGAGTGGGACTGCCCCACCGCCAGGAAGATGAGGTCCTCACCGCTGTTGAAGGCGTTGGGCGGGCAGGTCATGGGCTCAACGGCCACGCCGGGGCGACCGAGCTCGTCGGCGGTGTAGGCCTGCACCCAGGGGACATCCGAGCTCATGACGACGGCGCGGTTTCCCCTGCCCGCCGCGCAGGCTCACCTCCCATGCCCCCTCGGGCAGAGCGGTGTAGGCGTTGTCCGTCTGGGTGTCCCCGACGAGCCGACCCTCGCGCCAGTCCCAGTCGGTGCCCTCCACGCTGCGCCGGTGCGTGGGCGCCATGCGCTCGTCGACGTCGAGGACCTCGGCCGCCGGGATGGTCAGGACACAGTCGTCCAAGGGGGCCGAGCGCGTCAGGTAGGGGTGGCAGGAGACACCGTAGGGAGCGGGGGCGGGCTCACCCCCGGCCTCCGGCGCACCGGGGACCGGCGGGGCTGGACGGGCCGCACCGATGTTGGTGGCGGTCACCGTGACACTCAGTCCGCGCTCGGCGTCGAGCTCGAAGCAGGCACTGGCCTCCAGGCTCCAGGGGTAGCCGTAGGAGGCCAGCAGGCTCAGCTCCAGGACGACCCGGCTGCGGGGGGCGCCGTCGTCGGGGCCGGAGGGGTCGTCGTCGGCGACCTGCCAGTCCATCCAGCCGGCCAGGCCGTGGAGGGCCGAGCCGCTGGCCGGCTCGTTGCAGCCCACGAGGAACTCGGTGCCGACATAGCCGTAGCGGGACCCGGCGATGCGGTTGGCCCACGGCAGCAGGGTCTTGCCCTGCCAGCCGGCGGGCAGCATGGCCTCGGCGTCGAAGGGCATGATGAGGTCGCGCCCCTGGCGACGCAGGTGAACGAGCATGGCTCCCGACGAGGCGATACGCGCCTCGTAGTCGCCGACGACCAGGTCGATGAGTTCTCCGTTAATCATGGTTGATCTGGTTCCTGTCCCAGTGTGCGGGGCGTGAGCCCCTCGGTTCCTCGGTTGTGGCTTCCTCGGCGAGGTTCACCGTACGCCACGTGCCGCATCAGGCGCGGGCCTTGTCCCGGCGTTCACACGGCGGGGCAGTCGTGTCGCGGACAACAAGCTCAGCATCACCCGGAAGAGGCGACCACCCAGAGGCCGGTCCGCACCGGCCACCTCCGCCGGGATGTGACTGTCCTGGTCCGGGTGCATCCGGGCCAGCAGCGCCCGCACCGCCACCTCGGCGATGAGGCTGGCATCCTGGCGCACCGTGGTCAGGGAGAAGGCCGAGGCCGCCGTGACCGGGATGCCGTCGTAGCCGGTGACGGCCAGGTCCTGCGGCACCCGCACCCCCTGACGGCGCAGCTCCATGAGGGCTCCGACGGCGCAGTGGTCGTTGAAGCACAGAAGCGCCTCGGGGAGCTCACCGGCCCGGACGAGGTGGCGGACCGCCCTGGCGCCGCTGTCCTCATCGCCTCCCCCGGGCACCACCCGCACGTCTCTCCCCAGGCCCCGGCTCTCCATGGCCTGGCCGAATCTCTCGATCCGTCTCCCTGCGGCGGTCTCCCGCCCGCCGTCCACGTGGGTGATGCGGCGGCGCCCGGTGTCGATCAGGTGATCGACGAGCATCTGGATGCCGACGTCGTCGCGGGAGTGGACCTCATCGACATCCTCCAGCTCGATACTGGTGCCAATGAGAACCGCCGGGGGGCGGTCCACGATGCGGGCCAGGGCGTCCACGGAGAGGTCGGGGTCGACGAGGATGAGGCCCTCGCAGCGCTGGAGCAGCAGGGAGCGAAGCCCGTCAGTCACATCGCGGTGCGGGGTGGAGGTGGCCAGCACCAGTGCGTGCTCCAGAGCGGAGGCCGCCTGGAAGAGCCCGTCCACGATGAGTCCCTGGTAGGCCTGCCCGATGGCGAAGCTGGCACCGATGAGTCCGGTGTGGCTGCGGCGCAGGAACTGGGCGCGCGGGTCCGCCTGGTAGCCGAGCTCGGCGGCGATGCGCAGGATCTCGCCACGGGTCTTCTCAGAGACGCCGTCGGAGCCGTTGAGAGCCGCCGAGACAGTGGAGATGGAGCGGCCGGCTCGCTCGGCGACGGTCCTGATCGTGACCCGCCCACCTCGTCCTCGAGGTCCTTTCACGGCAGACGTCTCCCTTTCCACGCCGTTGTGCCTCGCGAACCTGCATGATCCGCGGGAACCGGGGTCCATCGTTGGACACCAGTCGAGAGCATCTTATCTGACAACGCTGGCGAGCAAGTAGTCCCTGCTCAGGGCGGTCATCAGACCTCATATTCCCCTCTTGTCAGGACAAAGGTGCTTTGATATCTTCCTGTGACGTCATTAACGACGGGTGCTTCCTGGGGCTTCCGGACGCACTTCCACACACGCAGCAGCCGACAATGTTGTCGGGAAGGACCGTAATGACCGACAAGAGAATACTGGGTATCGGAGTCATCTCCCTGGGCTGGATGGGACGGCTTCACTCCCGCAGCTACCGCGCCATCGCCGAGCGCTTCCCCGAGCTGGAAGTAGTCCCGCGCCTGGTCGCCGCCGCCGACCCAGTGGACGAGGTGCGCCAGGAGGCGGTGGACAACCTGGGCTTCGAGCGCGCCTACGCCGACTACCGCGACCTGCTGGCCGACCCCGAGGTGGAGGCCGTCTCCATCTGCGCCCCCAACTTCCTCCACCACGAGATGGCCATGGCGGCCATCGAGGCCGGCAAGCCCTTCTGGATCGAGAAGCCCATGGGGGTCAGCGCCGCGCAGTCCCGGGAGATCGCTCAGGCCGCCGAGAAGGCGGGGACTGACGACCGCCGTTGGCTTCAACTACCGCCACACCCCGGCCATTGAGTACCTGCGCTCCCTGGTGCGCGGCGGCGAGCTGGGACGGATCACGAACGTGCGCGTGTGGTTCATCGCCGACTACAACTCCTCCCCCATGGGCCCCCTGACCTGGCGGGCCTCGAAGGAGAAGGCCGGGGCCGGCGTCGTGCCCGACCTCATGAGCCACGGGGCGGACCTGGCCCAGTACATCGTGGGTCGCATCTCCTCGGTCACCGCGGTCACCGACACCTTCATCACTGAGCGCCCCATCCCCACCAAGATGGGTATCGGCCACTCGGGATTCGAGATCGGCGACGAGGTGGGCCCGGTGGAGAACGAGGACTACGTCTCCATGCTCGTGCGCTTCGAGAACGGCACCGTGGGGACCATGGAGTCCTCCCGCGTCAGCGTGGGACCGCGCGCCGAGTACGTCGTCGAGGTCTACGGCACGAAGGGCTCGGCCCGGTGGAACTTCGAGCGCCTCAACGAGCTGGAGATCTGCCCCGTGCTCGACGGCGGCGCCTCCCACGGTTACACCCGCGCCATGGCCGGCCCCCAGTGGGGCCAGTGGCAGCGCTTCCAGCCCGCCATCGGCACCTCCATGGGCTTCGACGACATGAAGGCCATCGAGGCCGCGCAGTTCATCGAGTCCATCCTCACCGGCAAGCAGGTGGCCCCCTCGGCCGCCGACGCCTGGTGCGCCGCGGAGGTCGACGAGGCCGTTGTCGCCTCGGCGGCCGACGGCCAGTGGCACGAGGTCCCCCGCGTCGAGGGACGCACCACCTTCGACGCCTGAGCCGCGTCGAGCCTCACCTTTCTCTTCACTCCACCACCCACCCATCACAACGACCCCTGCGGCATCGTCGCCGCAGGACTGAGAGGAGACCCCCTATGTCTCAGGGAGTCACGACGTCCCTGCGTGGACTCACCAGGGAAGAGCTCACCAAGGCGGTGGCCGACACGCCGCCTTCGGGCAAGCACCGCGGCGTCATCGCCATCGCCGCCGTGGCCACGCTCGGCTCACTGCTCTTCGGCTACGACACCGGCGTCATCTCCGGCGCCCTGCCGTACATGTACATGCCCTTCGACGCCAAGGGCCTCCAGCTGACCTCCTTCGAGGAGGGAGCCATCGGCGGCACCCTGCTGGTCGGAGCGGCACTGGGCGCGCTGCTGGGCGGACTCATGTCGGACCGCTGGGGCCGGCGCCACAACATCACCTTCCTGGCCTTCCTGTTCTTCGTCGGCGCGCTCGGCACCACGTTCGCCCCCAACGTCTGGGTCATGTACCCCTTCCGCGTCGTCCTGGGCTTCGCCGTCGGAGCCGCCTCCGCGACGGTCCCCGTCTACCTGGCGGAAACGGCCCCCAAACGCATTCGCGGCTCCATCGTGGCCATCGACCAGCTCATGATCGTCACCGGACAGCTGCTCGCCTTCTCGATGAACGCCATCATCAACTCCCTCCAGGGCGGCCCGATGATCACCATCGCCGAGGACCCCAGCGGACGCTTCGCCCCGAACAGCTACGCCTTCGACGAGATCGCCAAGCTCCAGGCCTCCAAGGGCGGCCCGATGAGCGCGGACGAGTACCACGCCTTCCTCGACCAGCTCAGCATCAGCGCCGGTAACGGCGAGGCCTGGCGCTACATGCTGGTCCTGTGCTCCATCCCGGCCGTGGCCCTGTGGATCGGTATCCGCCTCATGCCCGAGTCCTCGCGCTGGTACCTGGCCAAGGAGCGCCTCTACGACGCCATCGGCTCCCTCAAGCGCGTGCGTGTCCCGGAGAAGGACGGCTCCATCGAGGACGAGATCATGGAGATGGTCGAGGCCCGCCAGCACGAGAAGGACGAGGAGTCCCAGCGCAAGGGCTTCAGCCACGTCATGGCCACGCCCTGGCTGCGCAAGCTGCTGCTGGTCGGCATCTTCCTGGCCGTGGTCAACCAGACCACCGGCGTCAACACCGTCATGTACTACGCCCCCAAGGTGCTGGAGTACGCCGGCATGTCCACCTCGGCATCCATCACCGCACAGGTGGCCAACGGCGTCATGTCGGTCATCGGCTCCGCCATCGGTATCTGGCTCATCCTGAAGTTCCGGCGCCGCCAGGTGCTCATCGGGGACGTCATCGGCGTGGGTATCACCCTCCTGGGCATCGCAGCGACCTTCCAGTTCTTCATCGCCCCGCACATGGCCAACCACACCACTCCACCCGCCTGGGCCGCCTACCTCATCCTGGACTCATGTCCGTCTTCATGCTCATCGTGCAGTCCTCCAACGGCACGATCGTGTGGACGATGATGGGTGAGATCTTCCCGGCCAATGTCCGCGGCATCATGAACGGCACGGCGATCTTCTGCATGTGGACCGCCAACGCCATCATCACCTGGACCTTCCCGCCCATGATGGAGACGCTGGGTGGCGGTATCACCTACACCATCTACGGCGTGCTCAACCTGGTCGTCGCCGTCGTCCTGTTCAAGATCATGCCGGAGACCAAGGACAAGTCCCTGGAGGAGATCGAGGTCGAGATGGAGAAGCTCTACTCCTGACCCCATCCCCAGAAAACGCGCTCCCGGGAGGACCCGACAAGGGCTTGTCAGGACAAAGTCCTGTTGCTAGGTTCGTTGCACGGGCCACCACCCGGCACCGACGCCGGCCCCTCCTCCCGGGAGCGCACCACTGGCGGACACGAGCCGACGGTGCACCAGCCACCCGCGCCTCACCGCCACCCATCCACTCACCACCGCACATCACCACACGAGCGAGAACACGGAGCAACGATGTCCTTCACCCTCGACCCCGCAACCGCCATCTCCGACCCCCACGGCATCTCCTGGGGCATGCACCCGATCACCTGGCGCAATGACGACATCCCGGAGGTCGGCGCCTTCAACACCCTGGAGGACATGCTCCTCGACCTGGCCGACACCGGCTACGCGGGCACCGAGTGCGCCGGCTTCTTCCCGCCCAAGGAGGAGGTCAAGGCCGCCGCCGAGGCCCGCGGCATCAAGATCGTCGCCCAGTGGTTCTCCTCCTTCATCCTGCGCGACGGCGTCGAGGCCGTCGTCCCCGACTTCGAGGCCACCTGCGCCTACCTGGAGTACCTGGGCGCCACCCGCGTCGTCGTCTCCGAGCAGACCGGCTCGGTCCAGGGCATCCGTGACGTCTGCATCTTCACCAACAAGCCGGTGCTCACCGAGGAGCAGTGGCCGGTGCTGGCCGAGGGCCTCAACCGGCTCGGCGACGTCGCCCACACCCACGGTCTCGAGCTCGTCTACCACCACCACCTGGGCACGGTCATCCAGACCAAGGAGGAGACCATCCGACTCATGGAGCTGACCGACCCGGCCAAGGTCTCCCTCCTGTTCGACACCGGCCACGCCTACGTGGGTGACGGCGACGTCATGGGCCTGCTGGAGGCCACCATCGACCGCGTCAAGCACGTCCACTTCAAGGACGTGCGCCCCGAGAAGATGGCGGAGTCCAAGGCCGCCGAGCGCTCCTTCCTCGACTCCTTCCTGGCCGGCATGTTCACCGTCCCCGGCGACGGCACGATCGACTTCACCGTCCCCTACAAGTTCCTCGTGGACCACGGCTACTCCGAGTGGATCCTGGTGGAGGCCGAGCAGGACCCGGCCATCGCCAACCCCCTGGAGTACGCCCGCAAGGCGCGCGCCTACCTCGAGGGAACCCTCTTCAAGGCCTGAGACGTCACGGGACTCGCACGGACTCCCCCGCCGAACGGATCCCACCGGCTGACGCCTCACCTCGACGCTCCCGACCAGCGATGGTCGGGAGCGTCGTCGTTCCCCATCTACTGCGCGAGCCCCCACCGACCGCCGCCGCAGCCCTCCGGATCAGCCTGTAGCCTTCCCGGTAGCCGGGCACCCGCCTGAACGCGTCCTGCGAGAGGCAACCCGGCACCGGAGGAAGCAGGAGGAGACGGTGACCAAGGCTCACGCCGCCACCCAGAGCGACGTCGCACGCGCCGCAGGGGTCTCGCGCAGCCTGGTCTCGCTGGCTCTGAGCGGCTCACCCAAGGTCGCCGCAGACACCCGCGAGCGCATCGAGGACGTGGCGGCGTCCCTCGGTTACCGGGTCAACGTCTCAGCCTCCTCGCTGGCCCGGAAGCGCTCGAGCATCATCGGCCTGGTGCTGCCCAACCTGCGCAACGCCTTCTTCGAGCAGATCGCGGTCAGCCTGGGCCGGGCGGCCGCCCAACGCAGCCTCACCCTGTTCGTCACGGTCGGCTCCGACCAGCCCGAGGTCCTGCACCAGGCCGTCGAGAGCCTGCTGGGGGTACGGGTCGCGGGCATCATCCTCGTCTCGCCCTGGCTGCCCGGCGAGGACCTGCTGGCCATCGGTGAGGAGGTGCCCGTATGCGTCATCGGACGGCGCAGCCCAGGCGGGCGGGTCGACTCCGTGCGGGTCGACGAGGCCGCCGCCGCCCGACTCGTCGTCGATCATCTGGCATCCCGGGGCATGCGCACCATCTGCTACATCGGCCCGCGCCTGACCGATGCGGCCTCCCGCCACGACCGAGAAGGCTCGTTGGCGCACGCCGCTCGGGCAACCGGGTCGGCCTTCGAGGTGCGCAGCTGCGGCGAGGACGCCGGCCCCGCCACCCGGACGGCCCTGCAGGACCACCCCGAGCCACTGGGCCTGGTCATTCACAACGACGCCCTGGCCATCGACGCGGTGCCCGTCCTGCGTGAGAGCCGCCGCGAGCCCGAGTCGACGTCGCCCTGGTCTCCTACGACAACACCTACCTGGCCCTGCGCGAGGAGTTCTCCCTGACCAGCGTCGACCAGCCCGAGGAACGCCTGGGCGAGTGCGCGGTGGACCTGGTGTGCCGGCGCGCCGGGCTCACGTCCGACGACGGGACGCAGGCCGAGGCGGGCACCGGGACCGAGGCCCGCAGCGTGGTCCTGGAGCCGCGGCTCATCACGCGCGCCTCGTCCCTGGGACGCTGACGAGCACCACGCCGGGCGCCGAGCCGACTCGCGCACCGTCCGTCGTCGGACAGCGGTGGTGCCTCGAACCGCCTCCGATCAAGGACCAACGGCCCCGACTTCTGTCCCCCAGCCCTCAGGACAACTCCTTTGTCAGGATGAAGTTTCTCCTCATCGGTTGACACAACCAGTACCAGCACTCAGACTGAAGTCATGAATTCACGCGCGTGAATTCATGTCAGCACAGGACTTCACCCGCCACCCGCTCGTCAACGAGGACACCCGAGGCAACCATGAGCACCACTCCCCTGTCAGTCGCCGTCATCGGTGCCGGAATGGCCGGTACCACCCACGCCAACGCCTGGCGCCAGGTCGGCACCGTCTTCGACCTGGGCCTGCCGCCGGTCCGCCTGCACACCATCGCCGACGCCTACCTCCCCTTCGCCGAGGACGCCGCCCAGCGCTACGGCTACGAGCGCGCCGTCGACGACTGGCGCGTCGTGGCCGAGGACCCGGACATCGATATCGTCTCCATCGTGGTGGGAAACGCCCTGCACCGCGAGATCGCCGAGGCCCTCATCAGGGCCGGCAAGCACGTCCTGTGCGAGAAGCCCCTGGCGGACACGCTCGAGTCCGCCCGCGCCATGGCGCGGGCCGAGAAGGAGGCCGGCGTCGTCACCGGCGTCGGATTCACCTACCGCCGCAACGCCGCCGTGGCCGAGCTCGCCAAGCTCGTCGCCGAGGGCCACCTGGGCGAGATCAACCACTTCGACGGCCGCTACTGGTGCGACTACGGCGTCGACCCCTCCACCCCCATGGCCTGGCGCTACAAGGGCCCCATGGGCTCGGGGGCCCTGGGCGACGTCGGCAGTCACCTCATCGATACCGCCGAGCTCATCTGTGGCCCCATCACCTCGGTCTCGGGCGCAGCCATGATGACCTCCATCAAGGAGCGCCCCGTGACCGCTGGACACGTCACTCGCGGCACCGCTCTGGGCGACGGCGACTGCGCTGACGTCACCTACGAGCCGGTGGAGAACGACGACGTCGCCACCTTCACCGCACACTTCGCCAACGGAGCCGTGGGCACCTTCTCCTGCTCGCGCGTGGCCTGGGGCCTGCCCAACTCCCTCATGGTCGACGTGCTGGGCACCAAGGGCCGCGCCTCCTGGGACCTGGCGCGATGCGGTGAGATCAAGATCGACGACGTCAACTCCCCGGCCGGGCTGGGCGGGGCCCGCCGCGTCCTGGTGGGCCCCGACTTCCCCTACTTCGCACGGGGCTCCTCCATGGCCTTCGGCGGGGTCGGGCTGACCCAGATCGAGCAGTTCACCTACCAGGCCCACGCCTTCCTCCAGCAGGTCGCCGGCGTCGCCCCCGAGCAGGGGGCCCTGCCCCGGTGCGCCAGCTTCGCCGACGGCTACCGGGAGATGCTCCTGGCCGACGCCGTGGCCCGATCGGCCGCTGCCGGGGGCGCCGCCGTCGACGTCTCGGACCTGCCCGAGCTCGCGAGCCTGTAAGACCTTCCCGGCGGTGCCTCGTCCGCTCCGCTGGCCCGACCCCCTCAGACGCACCGACACCCAACGACGTACCGAACGACACGCAAGGAGACTTCCCATGCCGCTGACCTACGGCGCCTACACCGCCTGCCTCCAGGACCGTTCCCTGCCCGAGGCCCTCGACGTCCTCAAGGACGCGGGGCTTACTGGGGCGGAGGTCAACGTCGGAGGATTCATCCCCTCCCCGCACTGCCCCGTCGACGCCCTGCTGGCCTCGTCCACCGCCCGCGAGGAGTACCTGGGCGTCTTCAAGGACAAGGCAATGACGCTCTCAGGCCTCAACACCTCGGGCAACCCCACCTCCCCGCTGCCCAACGAGGGACTCAAGCACGCCGAGGACATCCGGGCGGCCATCCGCCTGGCGGGCCTGCTCGGCGTCAAGGAGATCGTCACCATGTCCGGCACCCCCGGCACCGACCCGAGCGCGAAGTACCCCACCTGGGTGGTCAACCCCTGGAACGGGATCGACATGGAGATCCTGGACTACCAGTGGAGCGTCGTCGTCCCCTTCTTCAAGGAGATCGACGCCCTGGCCCGCGACAACGACGTCCAGGTGTGCCTGGAGCTGCACCCGCGCAACCTGGTCTTCAACGTCCCCTCCTTCGAGAGGCTTGTCGAGGAGACCGGGGCGACCCATATCAAGGTCAACATGGATCCCTCCCACCTGTTCTGGCAGCAGATGGACCCGATCGAGGCCACCAAGCGCCTGGGCTCCCTGGTGGGACACGTCCACGCCAAGGACACCAGGGTCTTCCCCGGAGCCGCCTACCGAGGGGTCCTGGACACCGACTTCGGCCGCGTTCCCGCTGAGGCGGAGGGCAAGGTCCCGGTGGCCTACGGCTACTGGTGCAATTCCTGGCCGCAGGACCCGGCCTGGCGGTTCGTCGCCCTCGGCCTGGGGCACGACACCGACTACTGGGCTCGGTTCCTGGCCGCCATCACCGAGATCGATCCGGAGATGAACGTCAACATCGAGCACGAGGACGCCGAGTACGACAACGTCGAGGGGCTCCAGATCTCCGCACGCAACCTCCTGGAGGCCGCCGCCCGGCTCTGAGCCGCGCCTGGTGGACCTCACACAGGTCACCGTCGATGGCGAGGCCCCCATCGGTCCTCGCCGTCGACGGTCATACATTAGTCTGGACAAAGTTCAGACCACACCCCGACTCTTCTCACCGCTGAGAGGTCCCGTGCTCCCCTCCTTGACCGCAACCGCCTGGATCCTGCTCGCGGTCGTGGCGGCCCTGTGCGGCATCGCCAAGACCGCCCTGCCCGGGGCGGCCACCATCGCCGTGGCCCTGTGCACCGCGGCGCTGCCGGCCAAGGAGTCCACCGGTGCCATCCTGCTCATGCTCATGACCGGCGACCTGCTGGCCGTGTGGAGCTATCGCGGCGACGCGGACTTCCGCATGCTGCGCAGGCTCGTCCCCGCGGTCCTGACCGGCGTCGGCGCCGGCGCCCTGTTCCTGCACCTGGCCTCCAACGACTCCACTCGCCGCCTCATCGGCGCCATCCTGCTGATCCTGGTCCTCATCACGCTCCTGCAGCGCCGCTCGGCCGCCAGGAACAGGTCCGACGAGGCGCCCGAGTCGGCGCGCCCGGCCCCAGCCGGCAGCCGCCCGGCCCGCCTGGTCTACGGCAGTCTGGCCGGCTTCACCACAATGGTCGCCAACGCCGGAGGACCGGTGACCTCCATGTACTTCCTGGCCTGCCGCTATCCGGTCAAGGCGTTCCTGGGGACGACGGCCTGGTTCTTCTTCCTGGTCAACCTGGTCAAGCTGCCCTTCTCCGTCTCAGCCGGCCTGGTCAACCCCACGACCCTGTCACTGGCCGTGATCGCAGCACCGGTCGTCATCGCCTCGGCCCTGGCCGGTCGCCGCCTCGCCGAGCACATGGATCAGCGGATCTTCGAGCCGATCATCGTCGCGCTGACCATCATCTCCGCGCTGCCTCTGCTTCGCTGAGCCGGGCCGCGTCCGGAACTCGTTCGGAACACAGCCCGGCAACCCTTATTTCCCCGGCCTACAAAACAGGGCCCTACCAGCGGTTATTTCCCTCAAATACGCCTGTCTGACATCACATCCCCCGCTCATGGCGGAGCGTTGACGTGATTTATCCTGACCGTTACCGTATTCATCAGTATGAAGAGTACGGCCAGTATTGATTATGTTGACGTTTCGTCAGGCAGGGACGCCGGAGACGACGTCGACAATGTCGCGCCCCCGACACCCTCCCCCCTCACCCAGGACGACGCGGCGGCCCCCATCATGGTCAGTGCCGATATCCATGCCGTCATGCTGGGACTGTGGGCATCGGGGCTCAGGTGCGTCATCGTCTCACGCCCTGGCTCCCGCCATCGGCAACGCCGGCCCCCTGGCCGTAGGCGTCGCCCTGGTCATTCAGGTCGCCGGCGCCGCCGTCAGCGTCAGTGGTGCCTGCTCTCTGTGGCGACGGCAGGAGCGCGGTTACCACGTCTACGCCCTCATCGCGACCCTCGCCTGTCTGTGCGCCGCGGCCGCCCTGCTGACCCCCGCCGGGTCGTAACCCCTTCCGCATTGAGACCGTCATGGATCCCACGGCCGAGACCGAACCCTCCCCGCCCTCCCGCACCTCCCGGGTGATGGCGCTCGTGCGCCGCTGGCTGTCGGCGGCAGTCGGTCTGGGGCTGCTGATCATTACTCTCAGCGGCGTGCTCCTGCCGCACCAGGGAGAGATCATGCGCTCGTTGAACCCGACCGCCTACACCCACGACGCCGACCCCGGTCAGGTCTCACTGCCTCAGGCGGTCGAGACGGTCCAGAACGGTCATCCCGACGAGCCCGTCCTGTCAGCGACGTGGGACACCGACATCGTCGAGGTCAGGACCGAGCGGGCCACCTACACGGTCGACCCCTCCACCGGGCACGAGATCAGCAGGGCGTCGGCGACCCCGGAGTGGGTTGCCGCCCTGGACAACCTGCACCGCTGCCTGCTGTCCTGCCAGGGTCCCGGCCACGTGCACTGGCTGTCCCAGGAGATCCCCCACACCGGATGGTGGGGCAGTCACCGGGGCCTGACCGTCGGGGGCCTGGTCGTGGCCACCTCGGGCGTGGTCCTGGTAGTCCTCACAGTCAGCGGGCTGCGCACGTGGTGGCCGATGCAGCGCTATCGACGCACCGCACTGTCCTCCCACTGGCGCACCCAGCGCCTGTCGCGGGACACCGATCTCTTCAAGGCGGCCGGCCTGGTCCTCCTTCCCCTGCTGTTCCTGTGGGGCTATTACGCCAGCGTGTTCAGCATCCGCCCCACCCAGCCCGCGTCCCCCGTCTCGATGACCGGGCACCAGTCCCCGGTGGAACCGACCAGCACGGGCCAGGACCAGGACATCGGGCCGCATCGCGCTGTCGCCGCGGCGCAGGAGGCAGGCGGCGGGCAGGCGGTCGCCCTGTTCCTCCCTGAACCGGGCGACCCGTCGTCGACATACACGATCTGGGTCTCGCAAGGAGAACGGGTCACCCTCCGGGCAGTCCCACAACAGCGTCGCAGTGAACGTCGACCCCGGTACCGGGCGGGCCACGGTCCCCTCCACGCCCGCCCGCGAGCCGACCGCTCGAGCGGGTTAGCACCTATGACACCTGTACCAGCCCCCTGGTGTGTGCCCGTTCCCACATCACAAGACGGGACGGAGATCGGGCCTTTGGTCGCAGATGAACCGCAGGTGGGGGCACAATCGGACCCGTACGGCACCGGAATGAGCCGGCGCCCCTGACTCCAAGACAACGCGAGAAGGACCTAACGTGGCGCGCAGTATCTACATCGCCTCACCCAACGCCGGAACCGGGAAGTCAACGGTGGCCCTCGGGCTGGTCTCCTGCCTGACCAAGGTGGTCGCCAAGGTCGGCGTCTTCCGCCCCTTCGTGGAGAGCCGTGAGGGCGATGCCTTCCTCAGCCTCCTGCTGAACCGTGCCGGCTCCACCACGCCCGCAGAGCAGTGCGTCGGCGCGACCTGGGACGAGTTCCACGCCGACCCCGAGGAGGCCCTGGCACGCATCGTCGACGCCTACCGGGCCCTGGCGCGCGAGCACGACGTCGTCATCATCGACGGCTCGGACTTCACCGACGTCGCCGGCAACCCCGAGCTGGCCCTCAACGCCCGGGTGGCGGCCAACATCGGCGTCCCCGTGCTGCTGGTGGTCTCCGGGCAGCACGACGTGGAGGACGTCGTCGCCTCCGTGGAGGTCTCCATGGCCGAGATCGCCGACAACCACGCCCGCACCGTCGCGGTCGTGGCCAACAAGTGCCTTCCCGAGACCCGCCAGGCCGTCGGCGAGGCACTGGCCGCCATTGAGGGCATCACCTCCACCACGCTGCCCGAGGTGCCGCTGCTGGCGGCTCCGGTGGTGCGCGAGGTGCTCGACGCCGTCGAGGGCACTCTCATCGCCGGCGACGAGACGCTGCTCGACCGCGAGGCCGAGTCCGTCCTCGTGTGCGCCATGGACGTCGCCCACGTCCTGGAGCGCCTGACCGCGGGCCAGCTGGCCATCGTTCCGGCCGACCGCTCCGCCATGCTCATCTCCCTCATGGCGGCCCAGGCCTCCTCGAGCTTCCCGATCCTGTCCGGCCTCATCCTCAACGGCGGCTTCGAGGTGGCTCCCCACGCGCTGCGCCTCCTGGAGGGGCTGGACGTCAACATCCCGGTCATCACCTCCCCGCTGGACACCTTCACCGCAGCCTCCGCGGCCGGCTCCCTGCAGGGACTGCTCGCCCACGGCTCGGAGCGCAAGATCGACGTCGCCGTGACCACCTTCGAGCAGGAGGCCGACGTCGACGCCCTCCTGTCGGCCCTGGAGGTCGAGCCCTCCGAGGTCGTCACCCCCATCATGTTCCAGGCCGAGTTGGTGGAGCGCTCGCGCGCCAACCGCAAGACGATCGTCCTGCCCGAGCCCGACGACGACCGGGTCCTGCGGGCCGCCGACGCCATCCTGCGCCGCGGCATCGCCGACCTGGTGCTGCTGGGCGACGAGACCACGGTGCGGGCCCGCGCCACCGAGCTGGGCCTGGACATCGCCGCCGCCCGGGTCGTCGCCACCAGCGACCCCGAGCTGCTGGAGAAGTACGCCGAGGAGTTCGCCCGCCTGCGGTCCAAGAAGGGCGTCACCCTGGAGCAGGCCCGTGAGAAGGTCCAGGACGTGTCCTACTTCGGCACGATGATGGTCCACATGGGAGACGCCGACGGCATGGTCTCGGGCGCCGCCCACACCACCGCTCACACGATCGTCCCCTCCTTCCAGATCATCAAGACCAAGCCGGGGACCTCGATCGTCTCCTCGGTCTTCCTCATGCTCCTGCAGGACCGGGTGCTCGTCTACGGCGACTGCGCCGTCAACCCCGAGCCCAACGCCGCCGAGCTGGCCGACATCGCCATCTCCTCGGCCGCCACGGCCCGCCAGTTCGGCGTCGAGCCGCGCGTGGCGATGCTGTCCTTCTCCACCGGGACCTCCGGCAAGGGCGCGGACGTGGACAAGGTCCGTGAGGCCACCGAGCTGGTGCGGGCCAAGGAGCCCGACCTCGCCGTCGAGGGCCCCATCCAGTACGACGCCGCCATCGACCCGACCGTGGCCGCCAAGAAGGCCCCGGACTCGCTCGTGGCCGGGCGGGCCAACGTCTTCATCTTCCCGGACCTGTCCAGCGGCAACATCGGCTACAAGGCGGTCCAGCGCTCCTCGGGCGCCATCGCCATCGGCCCGGTCCTTCAGGGTCTCAACAAAGCCGGTCAACGACCTCTCGCGCGGCGCCCTGGTGGAGGACATCATCAACACCGTCGCCATCACCGCCGTCCAGGCCCAGGGCTGAGCCCTTCAGCGGCGTGGGACCGGGCCCCGGTCCCACGCCGCTGAGGCTCACCCGGGACCCTCATCAGTCATCCAGTCATCCCCGCGTTCATCCCCGACCGTTCTTGAAAGGCACCCCGTGACTCAGCGCACCGTCCTCGTTATCAACTCCGGCTCCTCCTCCATCAAGTACCAGCTGGTCGACCCCGACTCGGGCGCCTCGCTCGCCTCCGGCCTGGTGGAGCGCATCGGCGAGGAGACCGGCGCCATCACCCACAAGCACGGCGAGGAGCGCACCGAGATCACCGAGCCGGTCCCCGACCACGGCTTCGGCCTGTCCGAGGTGCTGCGCCTGTTCGAGGAGCAGGGCCCCTCGCTGGCCGACGCCCACATCGTGGCCGTGGGCCACCGGGTCGTCCAGGGAGGACGCTACTTCTCCGGCCCGGCCCTCATCGACGACGACGTCGTGGCCCGTATCGAGCAGCTCGTGCCGCTGGGCCCGCTGCACAACCCCGCCCACCTCAAGGGCATCGAGGTGGGGCGCCGGCTCCTGTCCGACGTGCCGCACGTGGCCGTCTTCGACACCGCCTTCTTCCAGGACCTCCCTGAGGAGGCCGCCCGCTACGCCCTGGACCGCGAGGTCGCCGACACCTACTCCATCCGCCGCTACGGGGCTCACGGCACCAGCCACCAGTTCGTCTCCGGGGCGGTCTCCGAGCTCCTGGGGACGCGACGACCTCAAGCAGGTCGTCCTGCACCTGGGCAACGGGGCCTCGGCCTCGGCGGTCGTGGCCGGGCACGCCGTGGACACATCCATGGGCCTGACCCCGCTGGAGGGCCTGGTCATGGGTGGGCGCACCGGTGACATCGACCCGGCCGCCGTCTTCCACCTGGCGCGGGTGGCCGGCATGTCGATCGACGAGATCGACCACCTGTTCAACCGCGGCTCGGGCATGAAGGGCCTGGCCGGGGACAACGACATGCGCGAGGTGTGGAAGCGCATCGGCGCCGGTGAGCAGGAGGCCCGCGAGGCCATGGACATCTACCTGCACCGCCTCGTGAAGTACGTGGGCGCCTACACCGCCGTCATGGGCGGCCTGGACGCCCTGACCTTCACCGCCGGTATCGGCGAGAACGACGCGAACCTGCGCCGCGAGCTCGGCGAGCGCCTGGGCTTCATGGGTGTCAAGATCGACCAGGAGGTCAACGAGACCCGCTCCGACGAGCCGCGGGTCATCTCCACGCCGGACTCGAAGGTCACGGTGCTCGTGGTGCCCACCAACGAGGAGCTCGCCATCGCCCGACGGGCGCTCACCCTCATCTGAGCCGCTCCCGGAAGCGCGCACAAGAATCTGACGCCCAGCACTGCCGGGCCAGGACAATCACGCGGTGCCGCAGCCCCCCCCATCGGGGAAGGCTGCGGCACCGTCGTCGTCCCCCAGGGGTGACAAACAGGCCGTCAGCGGTGCGCGCGCGGGCCCCCGGGGGCTTCCATGGAGTCATGAGCAACGCACCTGTCACCGCACCGATCATCAACCGCACGCCACGACCCCCTGCCCCTCCAGCAATACCCCTCCCCGGACCGCGGCCACGAACGGGAACACGCCGGTCCCCTGCACCCGGCTCCGCAACCGGCCGCGCCCTTCATTCCGGCCCCGGCCGTCCCAGCAGCGCCCGGCGCCGTGCCCGCCCCAGCCGCCTCCTCCCCTCCGAGGGACTCGTGGTAGTCACTGAGGGACTGACCCGTACCTACAACGGCGTCAACGCCGTCGACGGCTTGAACCTGTCCGTGCCCGCCGGCGGCATCTACGGCTTCCTGGGCCCCAACGGAGCCGGCAAGTCCACCACGATGAAGCTCCTGCTAGGGACTGACCCGTCCGACGTCGGGCCGCATGAGTGTCCTGGGGCGCCCGGTCAGCCAGCGCCACCCCCTGTCGCCGGGAACCATCGGCTCCCTCATCGAGGGTCCCTCCTACTACCCGAGCCTGACCGGCAAGGAGAACCTGGCCATGGTGGCCTCCTACCTGGGGCTGGCCTCCAACCGCGTCCAGCACGCCCTGGCCACCGTCAACCTCGTCGGGCAGGAGAACAAGCAGGTCAAGCACTACTCCATGGGCATGAAGCAGCGCCTGGGACTGGCCATGGCGCTGCTGTCGAACCCGGCCCTCATGCTCCTGGACGAGCCGACCAACGGTCTCGACCCCGCCGGGGTGGCCGAGATCCGCCAGCTCATCGTCACCCTGGCCCGTCAGGAGGGCGTGACGATCATCGTCTCCTCCCACATTCTGTCCGAGATCGAGCAGATGGCCGACACCGTCGGCATCATCTGCGCCGGACGCCTGCGCTATCAGGGTACCCTGGCCGGGCTGCGCGACGAAGGGGTCATCGAGCTGCTCGTCTCCGCGCCCACGGCCGTCGCCGCGCTCCTGACCTCCCTGGGGGTGACCCACGAGGTCCGGGACGGTGCCGTGCGCACCCCCATGATGCCCGACGACGTCGTCGGCGAGCTCATCACCCGCATCGTCTCCTCCGGAACGACCGTCTACCGGGTCCAGACCGTGCGCAAGACTCTCGAGCAGGCCTTCCTGGAGCTGACCGAGCCGGTCCTGGCCGCCCAGCCGCCCCTCGCTTCTCAGGAGGTCAACCGATGAGCGCCTCAGTGAGCACAACGGGCCCGGCGGCCACCGTGGCCGCGCAGCCGGCACCACCGACACAGCACCTGACACAGCCCCCGACGCAACCGGCAGCGCCGCGCGCACTCCCCCTCTCCCCGCTGAGCAGGGCGTGGACCACCTTGGCCCTCGAGCTGGGCAAGCTGCGCCGCAAGCGTTACTGGCTCATCGCCGCCAGCGCCACCGCCGTGTGCCTGGCATGGTGCAGCATGCTCATCACCCATCGGGCGAGCGGCCCGGCTGCCGCACGCCACGCCACGCTCGCCCTGGATGAGTTCATCCAGATCATCGCCTTCCTCATGCCCATCATCACCGCGGTCCTGGCCTCGCGCATCGTCACCGTGGACACCGAGGAGCGCATGGGGCAGCTGATGACGGCGCTGGGGCAGAGCCCCCTGACCCGCTACCGGGGCAAGCTGGTCATCGTGATCCTCACGGTCCTGTGCATGGAGACGAGCATCTTCGCGCTGCTCACCGTGCTGGCCGGCTCGATCGGGCTGACCGTCACCGGCTCCTACTGGAGCACACTGCCTCCTGCCCTTGTGGTGGTGGCGTGCTCCACGCTGGCCATCTCCGCGGTCCAGCTGACGCTGTCCACCTGCTTCGACAAGCAGGGCATCGGCCTGGGGGTGGCGGCCATCGGCGGCCTCATCGCCGAGAGCCTGCCCTACGCCTACCTCGGGAAGTTCTCATGGCTGCTGCCCTGGGGCATCGTTCCGGCCGCCACCCCCATTGACACGGTCGCCTCCTACAAGTCCATGCGGGAAGGCGGCGACATGACGACTCGTGTCCCAGCCGTGGACCCTGGCGGCGCTCGCCGCGCTGGTCGCGGTCGGGTGGACCGTCGCCGCCCACCTCGTTATCGTCCACCAGGAGAATCACCGATGAGCACCACCGCACCAGTCACACGTTCCACTGCAGGCCGGCCCCTCCGGCCCGTTCAGCACCCGTCAGCGCTCCCCGGTTACTCCGGCCCGTCCACGACGCCGCAGCCGACCGGCCTGAGCCGGTCTGCTCCGTCCGCCCCCCAGTCCCGCCCGTCGGTGCGAGCCGCCTGGTACTGGGAGAACCGCAAGTCCCCCAACCGGTGGTACTGGGTCGCCGTCACCGTCCTGTGCTCCCTGGGCTCCCTGTCCGGCTACCTGCAGTACCGCACCTACCGCAGCCAGTTCGAGGCTCAGGGCGTCACCTGGGAGATCACGTGGTCCCAGTCCACGCTCCTGCTCTCAATGGTGTTCCTGCCGCTGGCGCTGGGTGCCTTCGCCGCGCAGATCGCCAGCAGTGAGCACCAGGGAAGGAACTGGCAGAGGATGAGCGCCACCGGCCTGGAGACCACCATGGTTGCGGGCAAGCTGCTGCACGGGCTCCAGGTCGCGGCCCTCACCACCGCGGTCCTGGTCCTGACCACCGCGGTGACGGGCCTCGCCCTGGGCTTCAGCCTGGTGGGCCTGGTCGCCTACCTGCCGCGCTTCGCCGTCGTCGCGCTGGGAATGTGGGTCATCCTCACCTTCGTCACCTGGCTGGGCGCGGTCATGACGTCCTTCGCCACCACGATGTCCACGGTGCTGCTGAGCATCATTGCGGGGATGGCGATGCTTCTCGTGGCTCGACCGCTGAGCGTCCTCAACCCCGCGGCCTCACTGACCCGAACCACGTCGGCCATGAGCCCGGGCTACGTGACCTCACTGGGCGCCGCAGCATTCGAGGGCGTCATCTGCCTGGTGTGGGTGGTCCTGCTGACCCTGGCTCTGCGCCGAGCAGTGAGGCGCCAGTCATGAGCCACGTTCCCGCAGCGCCCGACTCGGCACACGTCTCCCGGGTCCCGCGGACCCTCCTGGACCGGGTGGCTCAGTGGTGGCGCATCAGCACCCTGACCCTGTGGGTGGTGGCCGGCGCCGTGGGCCTCTTCCAGCTGATGGTGCTGAACGTGGCCTCGTACACCTACCCACACCTCCCCATGCGAGGCTGGGTCATCGCCTCCCTGCTGCTCGCCGGATCGCTGCTGGCCCGACGGCGCTGGCCCCTGGCCGTCGTCACCGCCACGAGCCTGGCCTCGGCCGCCGTCGACCTGTGGGGGCCACGCGGTGGACTCAACCTGCTGTCCATGCTGGCTCTCTACGCCCTGCTCGTCACCGCCCCCAGCCGTGACCGACTCATCGGCTTCAGCGTCTGCGCGCTGTGCACCATTGTCCCCACGGCGCTGGCCAAGTGGCCGCAGGTGAGCATGTTGAGCCCTGATATCCTCATTCTGGTGCTCGTGCTCGCGGTGGCCTCGATCTCCCGCTCACGCCGGCAGGCCCTGGAGCACGGGGACGCCCAGCTCGCGGCGCAGTCCGCCGAGCAGCGGCTGGTCGCTCAGCGCGACGCCGCCCGCCACCAGGCCCGGGTGGCGGCCGAGCTCCACGACTCCGTGGGCCACGCCCTCACCGCAATCATCGCCCTGTCCGAGGGGATGCAGGGGGCCGGCGGCAGCCCGCAGACCGATGAGGCCATCGACATGATGAACGCCCTGGCCCGCGAGGGCCTGGCGGACACCAGACGTGCCGTCGCCTCGCTCCAGACGGCACCGGGCCCCTCTTCCCGACGACGCCGGTACCGACGCCGCCGTGGACCCGGCCGGCCTGGGCACGGAGCACAGGCAGACCCCCGGGGGCGCACCCGGATGGGACCGACTCACCGACCTGCTGACCACGGTGAGAGCCACCGGTATCAGTGCGGCCCTCAGCGAGACCGGGCAGCGTCCCCGCGGCACCCCGCGCAGTCAGGCCCTCGGGGAGGTCGTCTATGTCGTCATCCGGGAGGCCCTGACCAACGTCATGCGCCACGCTAAGGGCGCCACACGCGTCGTCATCTCCCTGGACCATGACCAGGCCTCCACACGGATCACCGTGTCCGACGACGGTCGTGGCGCTCAGACCGGCTCAGGAGACGACGGTCCCGGCTCGACGCAGGCGTCGCCCGTGGCCGGCCACGGACTGGCCAACCTGGCGGCCGTTGTCGGTGAGCACGGTGGCACGATGTCCGCCGGCCCCACGACCGATGAGGGCGCATCCGGCTGGGTGCTGCGCGCCGTCGTCCCCTTCCCGGAAGGCACATCGCGATGAGCCGATCCACCGCCAATCCCACCTCCTCCCCCGCCGCCTCCGGGCCAGGGCACCGCGAGCTCAGCGAGCGGCCTCACGCCGATCACGGTGATGATCGTCGATGACCAGCGAGCCACCCGCATGGGCCTGTCCCTCATCATCAACCGGGCCGACGACCTGCGGGTCACGGCCCAGGCCACCCACGGTCAGGACGCCCTCGACCAGCTCGCCGCCCTGCTTGAGGAGCGCCGGCCACTTCCCGACGTCATCCTCATGGACGTGCGCATGCCCGTGCTCAACGGGATCGATGCCACGGCACGCATCTCCCAGCTCTACCCCTCGATCCGGGTCCTGGTGCTGACCACCTACGACCAGGACGAGTTCGCCTTCGGGGCGCTGTCGGCCGGCGCCTCCGGCTTCCTGCTCAAGGACACCCGCACGGCCGACCTCCACCAGGCGCTGCGGGCGGTCAGCTCCGGGAGACGCGATCCTCACTCCGCGCATCACCCGCGAGCTGCTCAACCGGCACATGCTCAGCCCCGTCGCCTCACCCCGGCAGCGCGCGGCACGGCAGCGCCTCGACGATCTCAGCCCCCGTGAGCGCGAGGTGGCCGACCTGGTGGCCCAGGGGCTGACGAACGCGGAGATCGCTCAGCGACTCGTCCTGGCCCCGGACTCGGTCAAGAAGAACGTCACCCGGATCCTGACCAAGCTGGACCTGCGCGACCGGGTCCAGCTCGTCATCCTCATGCGCGACGCGCAGTCCTGAGCCGCCGCGCCCGCCCCCTCAGGCTGCGGTGGTCAGGGCCGGCGCCGGGACCGGCTGCTGCGCCGGGGCCCGGTAGACGAGGCGGGACTGGGCCAGGTAGTTGACGACGAAGAGCGTGGAGTCGACGAGCACCTTGGCCAGCCACAGGGGCGCGCCGGCGCTGGTGAGGACCGCGATGCCGGCGTAGGACGTCGCCGCGACCCCGCCCTGGACCGCCGCGTAGCCGCCGGCCGAGCGCCAGAAGCTCTCCGGGCCGGCCCCGAACAGGCGTCGGTTGAGCAGGAAGCCCAGGGTGCAGGAGACGATCCTGGCTCCGACGACGGCATAGAGGACCGAGTCGGTCAGCGAGTTGAGGATGAGGACCAGCGCGTAGTCGACGCTCCAGCCGGTGAAGGACACGGCGGCGAAGAGGACGACCGTGGGGAACTCGGCGGCGCAGGCGGGCCAGGAGGTTCAGGATCGCCGGGCGGGATGCGGGGAGGGCGGGGCTCGTTGTCGTCATGGCTACAAGCCTCGCCGGAGGCCTTATGCCACGTGTTTGACGGACCTGTGCCGTTTCTGTGAGAGGAGGTCACCGGGGTCCTGCGGACGCTGCGCCCCGATCCTCGGCCTCAGAACAGGGCGTCGGTCTGCGGCGCGGCGGGGGTGCTCGACGACACCGCACTCGGCGCCTGCGCCGTCCTCCGGTTCCCCGGTGCCCGGCCGCCATGGGTCCATCCCGGGCCTGCGGGCACCGGGCGACCCTGCTGGAATGCTGTGGCGGCGCCGCGGGCCCGGGAGTCGGCGGCCTCGTTCATGGGGTGGCCGACGTGCCCGCGCACCCACTCGAAGCGCACGGTGCGACCCGCGAGCGCGGCGTCGAGGTCCTTGACGAGGTCGGCGTTGAGGACCGGCTTGCCGTCGGCCTTGCGCCAGCCGCGCTTCTTCCAGCCGTGGCGCCACTTCGTCAGAGAGTTGATGACGTACTGGGAGTCGCACTGGATGAGGAGCTCCTCGCCGGCGAGGCCGGCGGCCTCGGTGGCCCGCAGGAGCTCGAGGACGGCGGTGAGCTCGCCGCGGTTGTTGGTCGAGCTCTCCCAGCCTCCGGCGGCCCAGCAGTCGTCGTCCACGTACCAGGCCCAGCCGGCCGGTCCCGGGTTGCCCAGGGAGGAGCCGTCGGCAGCAGCAGTCAGTGTCATGAAGGGCACTCTACCCAGCCTCCCCGGTGCATCCCGGACAAGTTCGACCTCCCGTGCCGTGATCGGTGCCGTGCTAACCTGCCGCACAGCAAGAATGATCTTGCCATCTGAAACATATCCACTGAGAGGTACACCGATGTCCTCCACGCTGAGCGCTTTATCAGCCTCGTCAGCGGCTTCCGGCACACTCATTGCCGCACGCTGGTACGACTACATCCCCATCGCGATCTACTTCGCCTTCGTCATCGGCGTCGGGCTCATCGCCCGCGCCAAGGCGGCCACAGCCGATGGCTTCCTCACCTCGGGCCGCTCCCTGCCGGCCTGGGTGACCGGTATCGCCTTCGTCTCGGCAAACCTCGGCGCCGTCGAGATCATGGGAATGTCGGCCAACGGCGCCGAGTACGGCATGCCGACCTTCCACTACTTCTGGATCGGTGCGGTCCCGGCCATGATCTTCCTGGGTCTGGTCATGATGCCCTTCTACTACGGCTCCAAGGTGCGCTCGGTCCCAGAGTTCATGCTCAAGCGCTACGGCACCGCCGCACACCTGGTTAACGCACTCAGCTTCGCCCTGGCCCAGCTGCTCATCGCCGGCATCAACCTGTACCTGCTGGGCAAGATCATGAACTGGCTGCTGGGATGGCCCCTGTGGGTGGGGCTCATCGTGGCGGCCGTCATCGTCTTCTCCTACATCACCATGGGTGGGCTCTCCGCGGCGATCTACAACGAGGTGCTTCAGTTCTTCGTCATCGTGGCGGCCCTGCTGCCCCTGACCCTCATCGGCCTGCACCGCGTGGGCGGCTGGCACGGCCTGACCAGCAAGATCACCGAAGCCGCCACGGCCGCCGGTACTGATCCGGCCCAGCAGCTGCACTCGTGGCCCGGCAACTCGATCTCCGGCTTCGACTCCAACCTGCTGTCCGTCATCGGTCTGGTCTTCGGCCTGGGCTTCGTGCTGTCCTTCGGCTACTGGACGACGAACTTCGTCGAGGTGCAGCGGGCCATGGCCTCGGACTCGATCTCCTCGGCTCAGTCGACCCCGATCATCGGCACCTTCGTCAAGATGTTCGTGCCCTTCCTCGTCATCGTCCCGGGCATGGTCGCCGGCGTCATGGTCTCCGAGGTCCAGCAGCTCAAGTCTGGGGCCACCAAGACCTACCAGTTCAATGACGCAATCCTCTACCTCATGCGCGACCTGCTGCCCAACGGTCTGCTGGGGCTGGCGATCACGGGTCTGCTGGCATCCTTCATGGCGGGTATGGCGGCGAACATCTCCGCCTTCAACACCGTGTGGGGCGTGGACATCTACCAGCACTACATCAAGAAGAACGCCGACGACGCCCACTACCTCATGGTCGGCAAGCTCTCGACCCTGACGGCCTCCGTGGTCGCGATCCTCACCGCGATCATCGCGTCGAGCTACTCCAACCTCATGGACTACCTTCAGACGCTGTTCTCGATGTTCAACGCGCCGCTGTTCGCGACCTTCATCATCGGGATGTTCTGGAAGCGGGCCACCCCGCATGCCGGTTGGATCGGCCTCATCGGCGGAACCCTGGGCGCCCTGGTGGTCAACATCCTCATCTGGACCGAGCACCTGGTCATGCCGGGGCAGGGCGGAGCCTTCCTCGCGGCGGGCGTGGCCTTCACGGTCGACGTCGTCATCACGGTGCTGGTCTCCCTGGCCACTGACAGCCGAAGCCCGACTCCGAGCTCACGGGCTTCGTCTACGCCCTGACCCCCAAGAGCGAGCGCACCGACCCGCACCTGCACGAGCTGCCCTGGTACCGTCGTCCGATCCCGCTGGGGATCATCGCCGGGGCCCTGGTCATCACGCTCAACAGCATCTTCCACTAGACCCGCTCGGACACACGAAGGAGAACACTCATGAGCAATCGTTCACTCACGGACATCCGGGCGGTCATCACCGGCGCTCTGGGACTCATCGGCCTCTACCTGGTGGTGTGCGCGGTCCTGTTCAACAGCACTGAGGAGATGAGCAAGACCGGCGGCATCAACGCCAACCTGTGGGCGGGTCTGGGTCTGCTGGCCATCGCAGCGGGCATGGGCCTGTGGTGGTGGATCAAGCCGAACCCCTCCGGGGGCGAGCAGGACTGAGACCGGCGGGGCCGCACTGGGCCCGCACCAGTGAGGGCCGCCTCCACATCACGGCCGATCGGATCGACGGCGTCGCCGCAGCCTCCCGTTGCGACGGCGCCGTCGTCGTGTCCGCGCGCGGACCCTCCGCCCTCACGCGGTCTGAGAAGATCCGCCTCCCGAGCGCCGGCTACCGTGAGGGGGACGCGCCGGTGTCCATGCCGGTCGCCAGGCCCATGAGGACCAGGCCGACGACGGCGGCCACCACGCCCGCGGCCACCACCGTGCGTTCCCGGCCGGTGCGCTCCTCCCCCAGGATGGTCAGGCCGCCGAGGGTGGCCAGGACGAAGCCGAGCTGGGAGAGGGTGAAGCCGGAGGCCACGCCCACGGCCGCCGTCGAGCGCAGCATGAGGGCGTTACCGACCGCCCACAGGCCCCCGGCGAGCGCGGCCGGAACGATCCGCGGGCCCCGTAGGGGCGCGCGCCGCGGCAGGATGAGGGCGCACAGGCCGGCACCGGCCAGCAGCCCCAGCCCCATGGGTCCGACGGCGTGGGCCGGGGGCACCTCCACGGCGCGCAGCAGCGAGGGGTAGGAGCCGTAGAGGACGGCTGAGGCGGCGGTGGCCAGTAGGCCGTCGCGTCGCTGCGCAGGCGTGGGACCGGGGCCGGTGCGCTCCTGCCAGGAGCAGGCGGCGGCACCGAGCATGATGAGCGCGAGCGCCACCATTCCCAGGATCAGGGCCCCGGGAGCACGCCACTCACCGAAGAGGCTCACGCCCAGGGTGGCGTTGAGCAGGAGCTGGAGGGCCGTGGTCAGCGGCATGGTGCGGCTGACGCCCCAGGCGCGGAAGGCCCACAGGACGAAGACCTGCCCGCCGGTCCACATGAGTCCGCAGGCCACGCCCCACACGGTGGCGCTCAGGGACCAGGGCGAGCCGAGCATGGCGGCGCATCCGAGCGAGACGGCTCCGGCTCCCACCATGACCGCGGTGTTCTGGCGGCGGATGTCGGTGGGGAAGGCTCCGAGAAGAAGGGACAGTGCCCCGAACAGCAGGGAGGGCACGAGGGCGACGGCGATGCTCATGGCGGGTCCGCGGCGCTCTTCGGCACGGGTGCTTGCCAGCGTCCCAACGCGGACGGGGCGCGCCCCGCAGTGGAGCGCGCCCCGTCCGGTTGGACCTGTTCTCAGGCGTCCAGGTCGGTCTCCAGGAGGGCCCTTGAGGTCCTCGAGGGCTGCCTCTGCGCCGTCGGCGTCGGAGGCCAGGGTGACGACGTCGCCGAAGCCGGCACCCAGGGTCATCACACCGAGGATGGAGGAGGCGTCAACCGCGGCGCCGCCCTCCTTGGCGATGGTGACCGGGACGCCCTTCTCGGCGACGGCCTTGACGAAGGTGGCGGCGGGGCGGGCGTGCAGACCGACCTTGGAAGCGATGGTGGCGGTGACCTGGGCCATGTGAAGCTCCTTGCGACATGTGGGGGCTAGCGGTGCGGGAACCGGATCATGCCCCCGCACCGGTCTGAGCAGCGCAGTGGCTGCCGTCCCGGCTGAGACTACCCGAGATCACAGCTCTGTTGCACTGTTCCACCCCTTCAAAAACGAGGTTTGTCGTGGCGGCACTCGCTCAAGAACCGGTGGAGCCGGTGTAGGGAGCCAGGACGATCTCGACCCGCTGGAGCTCCTTGACGTCCGCATATCCGGTGGTTGCCAGAGTGCGGCGCAGGGCTCCCATGAGGTTGAGCGTGCCGTCGGCGCGGTCGGAGGGGACCGTTGAGGATCTCGGCCATGGTGCCGACCGTGCCCACATGGCTGCGGAAGCCCCGCGGCAGGCGCTCATGTCGGGCCTCGGCGCCCCAGTGGTAGCCGCCGCCGGGAGCCTCCTCGGCCCGGGCCAGGGCGGCCCCGAGCATGACGGCGTCCGCGCCGCAGGCGATGGCCTTGACGACGTCGCCGGAGTTGCCCACCGAGCCGTCGGCGATGACGTGGACGTAGCGGCCCCCGGACTCGTCGAGGTAGTCGCGCCGGGCCCCGGCGACGTCGGCCACGGCGGTGGCCATGGGCATGTGCAGTCCCCAGGACCTGGCGCACGGACGAGGAGGCGCCACCGCCCTGCCCCACGAGGACCCCGGCCGCGCCGGTGCGCATGAGGTGGAGGGCGGCGGTGTAGGTGGTCACCCCGCCGACCACCACGGGCACGTCGAGCTCGTAGATGAAGCGCTTGAGGTTGAGGGGCTCGACGGCTCCGGAGACGTGCTCGGCCGACACGAAGGAGCCGCGGATGACCATGAGGTCCACGCCCGCCTCGACCACGGTGCGCCAGTGGCGCTGCGTCTGGGCGGGGCTGAGTCGCCCGGCGACGACGACGCCGGAGGCACGGATCTGGGTGAGCCGTTCGGTGATGAGCTCGGGTCTGACCGGAGCGCGGTAGACCTCCTGCAGGACGCTGGTGGCCCGGGACGGGTCGGCCTGGCGGATGCGCTCGAGGGCCCCGGTGGGGTCCTCGTAGCGGGTCCACAACCCCTCCAGGTCCAGCACGCCGATCCCGCCCAGGCGCCCCACCATGATGGCGGTCTCGGGACTCATCACCGAGTCCATGGGGGAGGCCATGACCGGCAGGTCCACGTGGTAGGCGTCGATCTGCCAGCCCACGCGCACCTCGGAGGTGTCTCGAGTACGGCGTGCCGGCACCAGGGCGATGTCGTCGAAGGAGTAGGCGCGCAGGGCACGCTTGGAGCGTCCGATCTCGACCTCTGTGCTCATGACCCGATCCTAGAGGGCCCATCCCCTTCTCCACCGGACCGACCGGCGGGGCAGCCACGCGCACGGGGGCACCGGACGCCGGCCGAGGCGCACTGGTGCTGGCGCATTGATGTCGTAGCCCGGTGGCATGCTGGGGGCCATGAGCACCCCGCACTCCTCCTCCATGTCCGACGACACAGCCACCGTCCCTTCGGCCTGGCCCTTCGGTCCCCTGCTCGGCTTCGACACCGAGACCACCGGAGTGGATCCCTCCGGGGACCGCCTGGTCACGGCGGCGCTCGTCTGGCGGGCGGAGCCTCAGGCCGATGGAGTCCGGCCGCAGTCCGTGACCACGTGGCTCGCCGATCCCGGCGTGGAGATCCCCGAGGCCGCCTCGGCGGTCCACGGCGTGACCACCGAGCGAGCCCGAGCCGAGGGACGGCCGGTGACCGAGGTGCTGACAGAGGTCAGTGACCACCTGGTGGCGGCCATGACGGCCGGCACCCCGGTCATCGCCTTCAACGCCTCCTACGATCTGACACTCATGGAGGCCGAGCTCGCTCGCCACGGACTTCCCACGATGCGCTCGCGCCTTGGCCGCGAGCTGGGGCCCATCGCCGACCCGCTGGTCCTGGACCGGGCCGTGGATCGCTACCGCCGGGGCAAGCGCCGCCTGGGTGACCTCTGCGAGGTCTACGGCGTGCACGTCAATGAGGCCCTGCACACTGCGGAGGTGGACGTGGCCGCCACGCTCGATGTGCTCGAGGCCCTGGCCGCGGCCCACCCGCAGGTCTCGAAGCTCGGCCCTGATGAGCTCGTAACCTTCCAGACCCGAGCCCACCGCACCTGGGCGGAGTCCTTCAACGAATGGCTGGCACGCAAGAATCCCTCACGCGCACGGGCCCAGACCGCTTGGCCCCTGCCGGACTCCCCCATGTGCTGAGCCCTTCCGAGATCACCCGCCGTACAACCGACAAGGGACGCCCAACGCGGGGGGCCGGCCGGATCACTCCGGCCGGCCCCCCGAGCGGCAGTGTGTGCTGAATCTGTCGGGACAGCTGGGGCTGCCGGCACCTCAGACCCCGTCTCGCCCGGTGTAGTTGGGCGCCTCGACGGTCATCTTGACGTCGTGGGGGTGGGACTCCTTGAGGCCGGCGCTCGTGATCCGCACGAACTGCCCGCGCTCCTTGAGCTCGGGGATCGTGCGCGCGCCCACGTAGAACATGGACTGGTGCAGCCCGCCCATGAGCTGGTAGACGACGTCACCCAGTGCTCCGGAGTAGGGGACCTGCCCCTCGATGCCCTCGGGGACGATCTTGGAGTCGGAGGAGACGTCGGCCTGGAAGTAGCGGTCCTTGGAGTAGGAGGTGCGTCCACGCGAGCTCATGGCACCCAGCGACCCCATGCCGCGGTAGCGCTTCCACTGCTTGCCGTTGACGAAGACGAGGTCGCCGGGCGACTCCGTGCAGCCTGCCAGCAGGGAGCCGAGCATGACCGTCTCCGCACCGGCCACCAGGGCCTTGGCGATGTCACCGGAGTACTGCAGGCCGCCGTCGGCGATGAGGGGGACCCCGGCGGGATTGCAGGCGCGGGCGGCCTCGTAGATGGCTGTCACCTGGGGTACCCCCACGCCGGCGACGACGCGCGTGGTGCAGATGGAGCCCGGCCCCACCCCGACCTTGACGGCGTCGACCCCGGCGTCGATGAGCGCCTGGGCTCCCTCACGGGTGGCGACGTTGCCGCCGATGACCTCGATGCCACCGAAGGCGGAATCGGACTTCAGGCGGGAGATCATCTCCAGCGCCAGCTTGGCGCCGCCGTTGGCGGTGTCGACGATGAGGACGTCCACGCCGGCCTCGGCCAGGGCCCCGGCACGCTCCCACGTGTCTCCCCAGTAGCCGACGGCGGCACCCACCACAAGGCGCCCCTCGGCGTCCTTGGTGGCGTGGGGGTACTGCTCGGTCTTGACGAAGTCCTTGACAGTGATGAGACCGGTGAGGCGTCCCTCGGCGTCGACGAGGGGCAGCTTCTCGATACGGTGCTCAGCCAGGAGCGCCTTGGCATCCTCCCGGGAGATGCCAGTCGCGCCGGTGATGAGGCGATCACGCGGCGTCATGCACTCGCGCACGGTCAGACTCGCCCAGCGCTCCGGTGGGACGAAGCGCAGATCGCGGTTGGTGATGATCCCCTGAAGGTTGCCTCCCGCATCGACGACCGGCAGGCCGGAGACCTTGTAGTGACCGCAGAGCTCGTCGAGCTGAGCGATGGTGGCGTCCGGTCCGACGGTCACCGGGTCGGTGACCATGCCGGACTCCGAGCGCTTGACGCGCCGCACCTGCTGGGCCTGGTCCTCGATGGACAGGTTGCGGTGGAGGATGCCGATACCACCCTGACGCGCCATGGCAATAGCCATGTCCGACTCGGTGACAGTGTCCATCGCGGCTGAGAGCAGCGGGGTGGCCAGGCTGATCCTCGGGGTCAGCCTGGAGGTCGTATCGACATCGGAGGGAATGACGTCGGTCAGCCTGGGCAGCAGGAGCACGTCGTCGTAAGTGAGTCCGGTGGGGGCAAAGACGTCGGGGCTGGTGATCGAGTCGCTCACGGGGACATCGTAGGACGACCTGACCACCCTGTGCATATCCGCCGGTATCGGCCTGTCCGCGCCACCGGCCCACCCGCACCATCGAGCCGCCCGGCACCAGAGCGCCCAGAGCGACGAGGCCGAGCACTCGACCCTACAGCCGCTCCGACGTCGGAACCACCGCACTGAGGTGACGAGCGCCCCAAAAGTAAAGCGACAATGAATGCGGAACGTTTCAGAAAAAAGACACTCCTCAGACATACATCATTCACAAAACGTTTCTGCTATTCGAGCGCCACATTCTGGCGCACGTTTTCAGACAGCCAGAACGCAAGCACTCAGCAAATCTGGAGAAAATTTCATTGTGAGATAGAATGATTCTTCTTGATCAACGCGCCGTGCGATCTTATCGTTAGGTATAGCGCATCAAGTTCGGTGTGCTCGACCGCCATATCCAAAGGAGGGGAGGGAGGCAATGCACGACTCATCGCGTCTGCCCGGTCCGATCTCCACCCTCTGGGAGTGGCAGTATCGGGGGTCCTGCCTCGGCATGGACTCCTCGGTTTTCTTCCACCCCGAAGGAGAGAGAGGCGGTTCCCGTCGACGACGGGACGAACGAGCAAAGGCCATTTGTCAGGACTGCCCCGTCCTGGAGGAGTGCCGGGACCACGCCCTGAGCACTCGCGAGCCCTATGGCGTCTGGGGAGGCATGAGTGAGGAGGAACGGCGCGCTTACTACGAGCGGCAAGCACGCCGCTTCACCAACGAACCGGCCTAATGCTCCGCCCTGTTTCAGGGAATCGACAGTTTGGACGTTCCCAGCTCAACATCCAGACAATCGTCCGGACACGGCGCATACGTGCGGTAGGCACTGTGCGCGCACACTGAAAGGGGAGGCACCCCAAGGTGCCTCCCCTTTCAGTTCAGTGTGCCGTGGCGCCGGGCGGCGCACACGAGCTCAACGGGTCACTTGGTGACGACCGCCAGGACGTCGCGCGCCGACAGGATGAGGTAGTCCTCACCGGCGTAGCTGACCTCGGTGCCCCCGTACTTGGAGTAGATGACGACGTCACCCTCGGCGACGTCGACGGGCACACGCTTGCCAGAGTCGTCGACGCGGCCGGGGCCCACGGCCACGACCTTGCCCTCCTGGGGCTTCTCCTTGGCGGTGTCGGGGATGACCAGGCCGGATGCGGTGGTCTGCTCGGCCTCAACGGTCTGGACGACGATGCGGTCCTCGAGCGGCTTGATGGAGATCGACATTGGAGACCTCCTCCTTCTCTTCAACGTGCAGTAGAACGGCTTGTTCGCCCTCCCCAGGCGTGCCCGACCGCCGTCGCGGGGATCGGTCCGGCACGATGCAGGAGCGCGAGTCGCAGAAGGTGCCAGCCTGTGTCCCAGGACCGGGCGGGCACCCCGCTGCGCCTGACGGAGAATCTACGACGGCGTTAGCACTCAGTCAACGCGAGTGCCAAAGCGTGGCGGCGGTTTCGCCGTGGGCGTCAGCCCTCGTCAGCGTCGGTGCTCCCGGGTCCAGACGATGGCCTCCGCGACACTCGTCTCTCGGCGTCCCAGGGTCGGGTCCCGCCGGGCGACGACATCGATGACGGCCTTGATCGCCGCCGGGCGCTCGCGCATCCAGCTGACCATCCACCCGATGCGGTCGCTGCGGGCCCGCGAGTCGCCGACACCGTCGACGTCGACGCCGACCGAGCGACAGATGGCGACAGCGCGCGGCTCATGGAAGTCCTGGGTCACGAGCAGGGCCCGCTCGATCCCGAAGACCCGGCGCGCCCGCACGCAGGTGTCGTAGGTGTCGAAGCCCGCGTAGTCCACGGCGACCGCCTGATCAGGGATCCCCTGAGAGAGGAGGTACCTGCGCATGACAGTGGGCTCATCGTAACCGGCGCGCCGGTTGTCCCCGGAGACCAGGATCGCCTCGACGCGGCCGCTGGTGTAGAGGTCGGCAGCGACATCGAGGCGGTGGGCCAGCCAGGGCGAGGGCTGACCGTCGGCGTGAACGGCCGCCCCCAGGACGATCGCCACCGGCGCTCTGACCGCCTCACCGTCGCCGCTGTCCTCACCGGCGACCTCGATATGCCCGGCACTGACGGTCCACGCCCAGATACTGGCCCCGGCCGCCAGGAGGGTCACCACACCCATGGCTGCCAGCGAGAACCGCAGCAGTCGCCGCAGCGCCCCGGGTCGGCCCGCAGTGTCAGGCCCCTGTGGTGAGTTCACCTCGTCGTCCTTGAGCTCCGCGGCGTTGCCCGCATGAGGGACACCGAGTCGCGGCTCCTCCTCAGTCATCAGTCGCCCGCCCGCCTTCCCGTCCTGCACCGTCCGGCCCCACCGGCGTGCGGAACCTCGGTCCCCAACCCTACTCACCCGTCTGCCCGGCAGAATTCCTCAGCTCCCTCCCGGTCTCCTCACTTCGGGCCCTTCCCGCTCCACCCAGTGAACATCACGCCCACTGGCAGGTTCTCCGTGGAATGATCGGGGGTGATGGCTGAGAACCACGTCGCGCTCCTGCTGACCCCCGAGGGCTGGGAGCTTCTGTCCTCCCTGCCCCCCTACGACCCGTCCGAGGCCCTGTCCCTGGGACGCTCCCTGCGCGAGGAGGGCCACTCCCCCGCCCTGGTGGCGGCCGCGCTGACGCAGCAGCGCCTGCGCGAGCGGGCCACGGCGAAGTTCGGGCCCTTCGCCCAGCAGATGCTCTTCACCGCCGACGGCCTGGAGCAGGCCACCCGGCTGGTGGTCTCGGCTCACCATGCGGCCCGTTACGCGGCCGCGGGCGTGTCGAAGGTCGCGGACCTGGGCTGCGGGATCGGTGGGCGACGCCGTCGCCCTGGCCGGGCTCGACCTGCCGGTGCTCGCCGTCGACCGCGATGAGGCCGCGGCCGCCCTGGCCACCATCAACCTCATGCCCTTCCCCCACGCGAGCGTCGAGTGCGCCGACGCCCTGGAGATCGACCTGGTCGAGCGCGGGGTCGACGCCGTCTTCGCCGACCCTGCCCGCCGCGCCGACGGGCGGCGCATCACCGACCCGGAGCAGTGGTCGCCGGCCCTGTCGCAGGTGCTCGCGCTGCGCGAGTCCGTGCCCGCCCTCGGCGTCAAGGTCGCTCCCGGCATCGACCACGCCGCGCTGCCGCCGGATGCCCACACCCAGTGGGTGAGCGTGGACGGCGACGTCGTCGAGGCGGCCATCTGGTGCGGACCGTTGGCGCCGGAGGGTCCCGGGCGCTCCGCACTGATCCTGCGCTCAGGGGCGGATGGTGCGAGCGCCTGCACGCTGGTCGATCCCAGCACCACCGACCCCTCGCAGCCGCCGGTCCAGGTCGACCCGATCGGCTCGCCCGACGACCTGGGCAGCATCATCCACGTTCCCGACGGCGCCGCCGTGCGCGCCGGGCTCGTCGCCCACCTCTGCGAGACCCTGGACGCCCGGCCGGTGGGGCCCCGGATCGGCTACCTCACGGGAGAGCGGCTCCCCGACGAGGCGACCACCCCCTTCGTGCGCTCCTTCCGGCTCACCGAGGTCCTGCCGCTACGGCTCAAGGCCCTGCGTGCCCGTGTCCGCGAGCTCGGTATCGGGCGCCTGGAGATCCTCAAGCGCGGAGTCGACGTCTCCCCCGACGCCCTGCGCGCCTCGCTGAGGCTCAGCGGTCAGGGAGTCGGAGACCTGGATCCTGACCCGGGTGGGAGACAAGGCGAAGGGCGCCGTTCTCGTCGTCGAACCGATCACCGGCGCCTCATCGGCTCACTCGCCGACGTGACAGCGCCCTTTCCCGCGACGAGAGACCACCCTGTCAGCGCCCGCGAGGGACCTGAGGAACCCGAGGAGACCAGGACATGCAGGACACGACTGACACGACGAGCCCGAGCGCCGCGTCCGCCGACGCTCAGCTGCCGCCGGCTCGCCGTCCCCAGTCCCTTGACTTCGCCAGCTCGGCCCGCTCCACGCTGGGGGTGGAGTGGGAGCTGGCGCTCATCGACCGCGACAGCCTCGACCTGCGCCAGTGCGCCGAGGAGATCCTCCAGAAGGTGGGCCCGGACCCGCACGTGCACGGCGAGATGATGCTCAACACCATCGAGCTGGTCTCCGGGGCGCGCAAGGACCGTGGCCGAGTGCATGGAGGACATCGCATTCGCCTTCGACCGCGTTCTCCCCGTCACCGATCCCCTGCGCGTGGACCTCGCCTCGGCCGGGACCCACCCCTTCGCCGACCCACTGGTGCAGAAGGTGACCAACGCCGAGCGCTACGCACGTCTGGTGGACCGCACCCGGCTGTGGGGCCACCAGATGCTCATCTTCGGCACCCACGTCCACGTCGGTGTCGAGGACCGGGCCAAGGTCCCTACCGATCCTCAAGGCCCTGCTCACGCGCACCGCCCACCTGCAGTGCCTGAGCGCCTCCTCCCCCTTCTGGGCGGGTGCGGACACGGGCTACGCGGACAACCGCGCCATGATGTTCCAGCAGCTGCCCACCGCCGGCGCGCCCGAGCAGTTCAGCACCTGGGAGCAGCTGGAGAGCTACACCGGGGACCTGGTCCACACCGGCGTCATCGAGGACTTCACCGAGATCCGTTGGGACGTGCGTCCCTCTCCGCGCCTGGGGACCATCGAGGTGCGGGCCTGCGATGCCGCGACGAACCTGACCGAGCTGGCCGGGATGGCGGCGCTGACCCAGTGCCTCGTGGAGTCCTTCTCCCGCACCCTGGACCGGGGTGAGGAGCTCGATGCGCTGCCGGACTGGTACGTCGCCGAGAACAAGTGGCGCTCAGCCCGCTACGGCATGGACGCGATCCTCATCGTCAATTCCGCGGGTGAGGAGGAGCTGGTGGGAGACACGGTCGAGCGGATGCTCACCGAGCTCGCTCCCGTCGCCGAGGATCTCGGTTGCGCCGCCGAGCTGGACTCCGTGCGCACCACGCTGGAGACGGGGGCCTCCTACCAGCGTCAGATCGCCGCCGTCAGGGCCTATGGAGGGCAGCGGGAGGCGGCCGTCAGGCTGCTGCTGGCCGAGGCACGTGCAGGCAGGCCTCTGCGCCCCACCGAGGTGCTCTCACTGGCGGGCAAGTCCTGAGCCACACCTCCCTCGCGCTGCTCCTCTAGACGAGGGACCAACCGCGCGCCCGGGTGCGCTGCTCCCAGAAGCTGCGGTAGGGCCCCTCGACGGACACGAGTTCATCGTGGCGCCCCCGCTGGGCGACGCGTCCGGCGTCGTCGAGGACAACGACCTGGTCGGCGGCAGCGATCGTCTCGAGCTTGTGGGCGATGACGATGAGCGTCGAGGTTCTCCGCAGCTCCTGCATGGCGGCCACAATGTTGGCCTCGTTCTCAGCATCCAGGGCGCTGGTGGCCTCGTCGAGCAGCACGATCGGCGCGCGTTTGAGCAGTGCCCGTGCGATGGAGACGCGCTGTCGCTCACCCCCGGACAGGGCGCGCCCGCCCTCTCCCACACGGGTGTCCCAGCCGTGTGGCAGCCGCTCGACGATCTCAGTGACGCCGGCCAAGTCCGCGGCCCAGCGAACCTGCTCGTCGTCAGCCGCAGGGTTGCCGATGCGGATGTTGGCGGCCAGGGTATCATCGAAGAGGTAGACGTCCTGGAAAACCATGGAGAGCTGCTCCATGAGCTGAGCGGTCGGCATGTCGCGCACGTCAGTGCCGCCCACCCGTACCGTTCCCGAGTCGACGTCCCAGAAGCGGGCCAAGAGCCGCGCGATAGTCGTCTTGCCGCTGCCGGAGGGCCCCACGATCGCGCACATGCTGCGCGCCGGGACGTCCAGTGACACCCCGTCCAGCACGGGCTCGTCGGCCCGGTAGCCGAAGACGACGTCGTCAAGTCCGACAGTGCCGGGGACGGGCAGGTCGCTGCGATTCTCGGGCTCAGCCATGAGCTCGGCATCCATGACGGCATCGAGATGGTTCATCATCTGGCGACGTTCCTCCATACCCATGACGTTGGAGCCGATCTCATCAATCATGGTGGTGAAGCGCAGGCACATACCGATGATGGCCACGGCCACGAACGGTTCCATGGTGCCACCGACGGCGCGCGAGGCCGTCAGGGTGATCAAGGCGACGATGATGACCTGACTGAGAACACCATTGACGATATTGCCCGCGGTCTCCCACCACAGGGCGCGCCCGGAGGCCCGGGCACCGTCGTCGAAGGCCGCGGTCAGGCGACTGTAGCCGGTGGCGGCCCGGCATGAGCGCAGGGCGCCCTGGCAGCGGGCGATCTCGACCACCCGGGTGGCGAGCTCGCGCTCGGCGGGCTCGGAGATCGACTTGCCGTGGTCCAGCAGACGGCGCGCGGTGCGGACGAAGCCGGCGAGCAGCGGCGCGGCGACCGTCAGCAGGAGGCCCAGTCGCCAGTCCCACGCCCACGAGCCTACCCAGACGACGGCGCAGGCCGCGGTCGTGGACGTGAGCCGGTACATGAAGTGGGCGGCGGACTCCCCCAGCGACACCATCTCCTGACTGACTGCCCGGGACAGGGTTCCGGCGGAGTCGGAGGTGAACCAGCGCAGCGGGAGGCGAGCGATCTGGTCGCCGACCGCGTGGTGGACGTCGTGCATGAAGCCGAGTGCCCCGGACATGCCCTTGCGCTGTCCCTGGAACTCCAGCGCGGCCGCCCCGATGCCGAGGACGACCAGGACGAGGAGCCAGCTCCCGAAGGACAGGCCCCAGCGGGGCGCACCGGAGCCCAGGGCAACCGTTGCGGGCAGGAGTACCAGAAGCGCCAGTCCCACCGTCATCCCGTTGGCCGCCGCCAGGATGAGGCAGCTGCGTGTCTGCCGCCAGGAGGACTCGACCATGAGCCGGTGGAAGCGGGCCAGCAGCGAGCGCGTACTGAGCGGGGAACCCGTACCAGCGGCCCGGGTCGCGTTGACGTCATCCACCTCGTCCTCAGCACGAGCCGAGCCGGTCGAGTCGGCACTGAGAGCCGGCGAGCTCGTGGAGCTCCTGGCGGTCTTGTCGGCGGCCGGGGTCTCGACATCGTCGAGCTCACCGGTCTGCCGCAGAAGGGCACGGTAGTGGGGCTCATCCAGCAGATCGTCGTGGCTGCCGCAGGCCACGATGCGGCCACGGTCCATGACGGCGATGCGGTGGGCGCCGCGCACTGCGGCCGGACGGTGGGCGATGACCAGGACGGTGCGATCCTCCACCAGGGCGCTCAGAGCCTCCTGGATCTCAGCCTCGGACTCGGGGTCGGCCATGGCGGTGGCCTCGTCGAGCAGGATGACGGGGGTGTCCAGCAGGATGGCGCGGGCGATGGCGATGCGCTGCTCCTGCCCGCCGGACAGACCCGTGTCCTGTCCCAGGACGGTGTCGTAGCCGTCCGGCAGAGCCATGATCTCCTCGTCGACGCGGGCGACTCGGGCGGCGGCGCGCACCTGCTCCAGGTCGGCGTCGGGACGCCCGAGCGAGATGTTCTCCCGCACTGTGGTGCCCAGCAGCTGGGCGTCCTGAAGGACGAAGGAGACGGTGGAGTACAGCGTGTCCTCATCCATGTCACGCAGGTCCACCCCACCGATGCGCACGGCTCCCGCGTCGGGGTCGGCGAAGCGGGCGATGAGGGTGGCCAGCGTCGACTTGCCCGAGCCGGAGGGGCCCAGCAGGGCTGTGACGGTTCCCGGCTCCAGGGTCAGCGAGGCGTCGTCGACGGCGAGGGTGTCCCCGTAGGAGAAGGAGACGTGCTCGATCTCCACCCGCGCCGACCGGGGCCGCTCCGGGGAGTCCGATGTGGGCAGCATGGGGGTGTCGAGGACCTCGCACAGGCGCAGCGCCGCCGCTCCGGCCAGCTGGTAGGACCAGGAGATCGACGCGATGGTGGTGAGAGCGCCGGGAAGGACCAGGGCGATGAGGGTGGTGGTCAGGACCTGGGGCAGGGTGACCACCCCGGCATGCATGAGCAGCGCCCCTCCTCCGAGATTGACCAGGAGCAGCACAGGGATCGACACCCAGGTGAAGGACAGACAGGCGACGGTCACCAGGGGCATCGCCCAGGCCCGGTAGAAGGAGGAGAACTCGTCGGCCGCAGTGAGGTAGGCCGAGTGGGCGCGCCCGACGCGACCGAAGGCCTTGACCACGCCGATACCGGAGACGAACTCGACCATGCTGGAGGAGACCGCGGCCAGCTTGCGGTCCATCTCGACGGTCTTCTCATTCATGCCCCGTAGAGACACGGAGTAGGTCAGCACGTAGAGGATGAGCGTGGACAGGGCCAGCAAGGCCAGGCGCCAGTCGATCCAGAAGGCGCAGGTGAGCAGCGCCAGGGGGGGTGACGACGGCGTTGAGGCGCTCGACGGGGCCGTGGGCGATGACCGTGTGCACGGTGGTTGTGTCATCCTGGACGGCCTTGCGGATGCGGCCGGAAGTGGAGTCGGTGAACCAGGCCAGTGGGGCGTGGGAGATGCGCTCGACGATGTCGCGGCGCAGCCGGTCCCGAAGGGAGAGGTCGGCCAGGTGGGTGATGAGCAGCGCCATGAAGTACAGGAACAGTCGCGCGGAGTACGCGCTCACGAGCATCATGACGGCGCTGTGCACTCGCTGCGAGTCGGGACTCACGCCTGCCCGGTAGGCATCCAGGAGAATGTCGCCGAGCTGGACCAGCGCGATATAGGGCGCAACTGCGAGAACCGCGGAGAGAAGGACGAGAACCTGCCCGATCCGCAGCCTGACACGGATGGGGGCGCCCAGGCGGGCGATGGCGGTCTGTCCCTCACGGGAGCGCTGGGCATTGTCTCCTGCACCCGCCTGTGCGGTCGCTTCCGGACCGCCGGAGCCGGCAGGGCGGGATTCGGCGGCGCACTCGGCCGTAGGGGTCGACTCGGCGAGCAGTGGCTGGGGACGTTACGGGCTGAGATGTCGTCGGCAGGGCCGACGGCGTTGTCTGCTTGCTCATCAGGAGCCTCCATCCAGTGCCAGATCTAATACTGAAAGTCCTTCAGTTCTGGTTAAGGTGCACCTTACTCTCTGTGCTGAACCACGGGCAAGCATTCTGCGAACGCATTACGGTTGGACCATGGCACGACTGGGCAAGCCCACGGGCCCACGGCCCGGGTTCACTCGCGACGACGTGGTCGAGGCTGCACTTGGGCTCGGCATCGCGGAGTTCACGCTCACCGCCGTGGCCAAGCGCATGGGCGTGGCGGTCTCCGGGCTGTACCGGACGATCTCCTCACGCGAAGACCTTCTGGCCGCCTGCCTGGAGCGGATCGCCGCGCAGGTCGAGATCCCCTCTCCCAGGGCGAGCTGGCCCGATACGGTCCGAGTACATGCTGAGGCCATCTGGGCGATGCTGGAGCGCCACCCCGGCCTGGCCGGCGTCATCATGGGGGTGCCCTGGGCGCATCAGCTCTTCGCCGGACCTGTGTCCGAGGCGTGTCAGGTCCTGGTCGACGGAGGACTGAGCACCGAGGAGGCCGGAGTGGTTCTGGACTTCGTCGGCGATACCGTTATCTCCACGCACGCACAGATCGAGATCATGCGCTCCCCCGTCGGACGCTCCGGGATGCCCGCACCGACGTCAGGGCAGGAACCGGCACCGAGCACCTTCTCCTCCGGCCGGGACAACTCCACGGGACTGCAAGAGGCGAGCCGGCTTGCGGCTACCACACAGGCGCCGGGTCTGCCGGAGGCACTGACTCCGAACGAGACCTGGCTGGAGCGGGGTGGCCTGGACCGCAAGATCGAGATCATCATCCGGGGAGTGGCCGCTGGCCGGGCCCTGAGCGCAACGGATGCTGGAGAGCAGCCGGTTTCAGTGGGCGATGCTGACGTCCAACGGCATCCCTGAGTCCGGGGCGAAGTCCATGGGACTAGGGGCGACACCGGCTCGCACCGCCGCTGACCCCAGGGCGGCGATCTGTGCGCCATTATCGGTGCAGAAGCGCAGCGGCGGCAGACGCAAGGCGATGCCGGCCTCCTCGCAGCGCTCAGCGGCCAGGGACCGCAGGCGGGAGTTGGCCGAGTAGCCGCCCCCGACGACGAGCGTGTCGCAGCCGGTGTCCAGGCAGGCCTGGACCGCCTTGGCCGTCAGGGAGTCATTGACAGCCTCCGAGAAGGCGGCGCAGACATCGGTGCTGGGCACCTGCTGCCCGGAGTCCTCCAGGGACTCCACATAGCGGGCCACGGCGGTCTTGAGGCCGGAGAAGGAGAAGTCGTAGCGGTGGCGCTCCTTGTCCTTGCCCGCGGCCAGCCCCCGGGGGAAGCGGATGGCACCGCGGTCGCCCTCCTGGGAGAGCCGGTCCACGTGCGGGCCACCGGGGTAGGGCAGGCCCAGGAGCCGGCCGACCTTGTCGAAGGCCTCACCAGCGGCGTCGTCGAGAGTGCCGCCGAGCTCGACGACGTCGGTGGCGATGTCCCGGATGCTCAGGAGGTTCGAGTGGCCGCCGGAGACGATGAGTCCGACGAAGCGCTCCGGCAGGGGACCGTCGACCAGCTCGTCGACTGCCAGGTGGCCGATGACGTGGTTGACGCCGTAGACCGGTCGGTTCAGGCTCGCAGCCAGCGCCTTGGCGGCGGAGATACCGACGGTCAGGGAGCCGACGAGCCCGGGACCGGCACACACGGCGACGGCGTCCACCTCGCTGAGGTCGACACCGGACTTCTCCAGCGCGGCGTCGAGGGTCGGCAGGAAGGACTCCAGGTGGGCGCGTGAGGCGATCTCGGGGATGATGCCGCCGAAGCGCGCGTACTGGTCCATGGAGGTGGCGGTGACGTCGGCGAGGAGCTCGCGGCCGCGCACGAGGGCCACGCCGGTCTCGTCGCAGGTGGACTCGATACCGAGAATGAGGGGGTCGCTCACCAGCCCAGCCTATCGCTTGCCGACGCAGGCGACGGACAAGGCCTGGGTGAGGCGGGCACGGACCACGAGGCCGCCGTCACCGCTACCGTTGGGACGAGTCGACCGGGATGCGATATTGGCCGGACGACTCTCACGCATCACCGACGAGGAGGCACCCGTGACGGAGCCCGACAACCCGGACCTGGTAGTGGGTGACGATGGCCTGGCCCGGCCGGCCTGGGCCGCCGCCGACCCGTTGCTGCGCGAGTACTACGATACCGAGTGGGGCATGCCGGTGCGCGATGAGCGGGGCGTGTTCGAGCGGCTGAGCCTGGAGGCCTTCCAGTCGGGCCTGTCCTGGGCGACGATCCTGCGCAAGAGGCCGGCCTTCCGTGAGTCCTTCGCCGGATTCGTCCCGGAGGCGGTGGCCGGCTTCGGGGAGGAGGACGTGGACCGGTTGCTGGGAGACGCGCGGATCGTGCGCAACCGGGCCAAGATCCTGGCCACCATCACCAACGCCCGCGCAGCCTTGCGTCTGAGACAGGCCGATGACGTCGACGGCGGCCTGGCGGGCCTCGTGTGGTCCTACCAGCCGGAGACGACCCCACGACCGCACCGACTCGCGGACATCCCCACCCAGTCACCGCAGTCGGCGGCCCTGTCCCGCGAGCTCAAGCGCCGCGGTTTCCGCTTCGTCGGTCCGACGACGATGTGCGCCCTCATGGAGGCGATCGGGATCGTTGACACCCACCTGGTCGGCTCCCACCGTCGCGGCACCTCCGGGGTGTGGGCATAGCCCAGCCCGGCTGTCTCCTTCGTTGATATCCTGAATCACACTCGTGTCCGCGTTTCCGCACCCTTCCGTCGGCTTCGTCTCAGGAGGCACCGTGTCCGTTCAACTGTTGTCGTCATCGGGCGGCTCCACTGATGAGCCGGTGCCTCTGGCCCGGGCCGAGGCGGTCCTGTGCGACATGGACGGCACGCTCGTGGACTCCTCGGCGGTCGTGGAGTCGATGTGGAGCTCCTTCGCCCGCGATTACGGCATGAGTGAGCGCTTCGACGAGATCATGGCCTACTCCCCCGGCCGTACCGGCCTCGACACGATCCGCCGGTTCCTGCCGACCCTGGCGGCGGAGGAGCGCGACGCCATCTACGAGCGCTTCGCCCGGGAGGAGATCGTGCGCACGGCGGGGAGGATGGCGGAGATCCCCGGCGCTGCGGCTCTGGTGACCGCACTCATCGAGGTCGGTGTTCCTCTGGCCCTGGTGACCTCTGCTCCGATTGAGCTCATGCGGGTGCGCATGGAGGAGGCCGGGGTCCCCATTCCCTCCGTCGTCGTCTCCGCTGACGACGTCGAGCGCGGTAAGCCGGACCCCGACGCCTACCTCATGGCCGCCGAGCTCCTGGGGATGCCGATCGCCTCCTGCCTGGTGCTGGAGGATGCCGCCTCCGGTTACATCGCCGCCCAGCGCGCCGGCGCCCAGATCCTCCTCGTGGGCGACGGCGTCCCCGAGGCCGATCCGAGTACTCCCCGGATCCCCGACTTCACCGGGGTCAGTGTCACCATCGACGGCTAGCGCCCGACGTCGATCCGAGCATTCTTCGCGTAGCCCTACAGAATTTCTGTTGGGGTACGCGAAGAATGCCCGGCTCGGTGTATGAGGCAGGTCAGAGGTCAGTGGGCGTGCTGGCCCTTCCACACAGCGTGGCCGAGATCCCGGTTGAGGCGAGAGATGACCTCGAGCGGAACCGACTTGGGGCACACGGCCGCGCACTCACCGATGTTCGTGCAGCCGCCGAAGCCCTCGGCGTCGTGCTGGTTGAGCATGCTCACCACGCGAGCGAGGCGCTCGGGCTGGCCCTGCGGCAGCAGGCCCAGGTGCGAGATCTTCGCACCGGTGAACAGCATGGCCGAGGCGTTGGGGCAGGCCGCCACGCAGGCGCCGCAGCCGATGCAGGCGGCCGCCTCGAAGGCGGCGTCGGCCTTCTCCTTCTGTACGGGCACCGAGTGGGCCTCCGGAGCCCCACCGGTGTTGACCGAGATGTAGCCACCGGCCTGGACGATGCGGTCCAGGGCGGAGCGGTCCACGATGAGGTCACGCAGCACCGGGAAGCCGGTGGAGCGCCAGGGCTCGATCGTGATGGTGGAGCCGTCCTTGAAGGAGGGGTCCTCCGCCAGGTGGCGCATGTGCAGCTGGCAGTGGTCGAGCGGATGGGCCCGTGGGCCTGCCCGTTGATGACCACACCGCACTGACCGCAGATGCCCTCGCGGCAGTCGGAGTCGAAGGCCACCGGCTCCTTGCCCTCGGCGAAGAGCTGCTCGTTGAGCAGGTCGAGGACCTCGAGGAAGCTCATGTGCTCCTCGATCCCGCTCATGGCGTACTCCTCGAAGTGGCCCTTCGAGTCCTTGTTCTTCTGGCGCCAGATCTTGAGCTTGATGTTCACTTGTAACTCCGCTGCTTGAGCTCGATGTCCTTGTAGACGAGGTCCTCCTTGTGGAGGATCGGCGGCTGGTTCTCCCCGCCCCACTCCCAGGCGGCGACGTAGAGGAACTCGTCATCGTGCCGCAGGGCCTCACCCTCGGGAGTCTGGGACTCCGCCCGGAAGTGGCCACCGCAGGACTCACGCCGGTGCAGGGCGTCGATGCACATGAGCTCGGCCAGCTCGAAGAAGTCCAGCAGTCGGCCGGCCTTCTCCAGGGCCTGGTTGAGCTCGTCGGCCTGGCCCGTGATGCGGGCGTCGCGCCAGAACTCCTCCTTGAGGGCCCGGATCTGCTCGATGGCGTCGCGCAGTCCGGCATCACGCCGTTCCATTCCGCAGTACTCCCACATGATGCGGCCCAGGGCCATGTGGAAGTCGTCCACGCTGCGGGTGCCGCGCAGGGCCATGAGGCGGGCGACGCGCTCCTCGACGGAGCGTTGGGCCTCGGCGATCTCCGGGGCGTTGGGGTCGACCTTGCCCAGGCGCAGCATGTCCGCCAGGTAGTCGTTCATGGTGTCGGGCAGGACGAAGTAGCCGTCGGCCAGCCCCTGCATGAGGGCGGAGGCGCCCAGGCGGTTGGCGCCGTGGTCGGAGAAGTTGGCCTCTCCGGCGATGTAGAGGCCCGGGACGTTGGACTCCAGGTCGTAGTCCACCCACAGGCCGCCCATCGTGTAGTGCACGGCGGGGTAGATGCGCATGGGGACCTCGTAGGGGTCGTCCCCGGTGATGCGCTGGTACATCTCGAACAGGTTGCCGTAGCGGGCGGAGACGGCGTCCTTGCCCAGGCGGTCGATGGCCTCGGAGAAGTCCAGGTAGACGCCGCGACGCATCATCCGCTCGTTGCCGTTGGCGTCGCGCTCCTTGATGGCCGGTCCCACGCCGCGGCCCTCGTCGCACATGTTCTTGGCCTGACGGGAGGCGATGTCACGCGGCACGAGGTTCCCAAAGGCCGGGTAGATGCGCTCGAGGTAGTAGTCGCGCGCCTCCTCGGGGATGTCACGCGGGTCCTTGTCGCAGTCCTCGGCCTTCTTGGGCACCCAGATGCGCCCGTCGTTGCGCAGGGACTCACTCATGAGGGTGAGCTTGGACTGGAAGTCGCCGGACTGCGGGATGCAGGTGGGGTGGATCTGCGTGTAGCAGGGGTTGGCGAAGTAGGCGCCCTTGCGGTGCGCGCGCCACACGGCGGTGGCGTTGCATCCCATCGCGTTGGTGGACAGGAAGAACACGTTGCCGTAGCCGCCGCTGGCCAGCACGACGGCGTCGGCCAGGTGGGTCTCGATCTTCCCGGAGACCATGTCACGGGTGACGATGCCGCGGGCACGGCCGTCGACGATGATGAGCTCGACCATCTCGTGGCGACGGAACTCCTTGACCGTGCCGGCGTGCACCTGGCGCTCAAGGGCCTGGTAGGCGCCGATGAGGAGCTGCTGGCCGGTCTGTCCGCGGGCGTAGAAGGTGCGGGAGACCTGCACGCCACCGAAGGAGCGGTTGTCCAGCAGGCCGCCGTACTCACGGGCGAAGGGGACGCCCTGGGCCACGCACTGGTCGATGATGTTGGCCGAGACCTCCGCCAGGCGGTAGACGTTGTCCTCACGGGCGCGGTAGTCGCCGCCCTTGACCGTGTCGTAGAAGAGCCGGTAGGTGGAGTCTCCGTCGTTGCGGTAGTTCTTCGCGGCGTTGATACCGCCCTGGGCGGCGATGGAGTGCGCCCGGCGAGCCGAGTCCTGGTAGAAGAAGACCTTGACGTTGTAGCCCTGCTCTCCCAGGGAGGCGGCCGCGGCGCCGCCCGCCAGGCCGGAGCCGACGACAATGATGTCCAGCTTGCGGCGGTTGGCGGGGTTGACCAGCTTGGCCTCGAACTTGCGCTGCTCCCAGCGCCTGTCGATCGGGACGGAGTGGGGGGCCTTGGTGTCGGCGATCTTCTCGCCCTCGTAGTACAGGCCGTCGATGAGTTCAGTCATAGTCGTTCACTCTCAGTGGGTCGCCGCAGCGCACTCGGCGAAGTGCTCGGCGGAGGAGCCGATCGCGTCACAGAACTGCGGGTAGTAGTCGGCGGTGGCCATGGGGGCATCGACATAGCCGAAGAGGATCGCCGTCGGAACAGCCATGAAGGCGGCGAACAGCGCGAAGGCCAGCACGAAGGCGATCAGCCGGATGAAGGGGATGGTGCTTCCTCGCACCGCACCCAGTGTCTGCAGGGCGGACCACACGCCGTGCCACACGTGCAGGCACAGGGCGGCCAGCGCGACCGCGTAGATGAGCCACACCCACCACAGCTGGAAGCCGTAGTACATGTTGAGGTAGGCCCGTCCGTGCACGTACTTCCCTCCCGGCGTCAGTGACAGGGTGGTGTACTGCAGGAGGTGCCAGATGATGAACAGCAGGAGGATGACACCGCCCCAACGCATGGTGCGCATGGCGTAGCGGGAGGCGAAGTACTCGGCGCCGGGCTTCTTGACGGCGTACTTGTCGTTGCCGCGGGCCCGCTTGTTGCGCGCCCACAGGTGGAAGGCGCTGCCGGCGTGAGCCAGGAGGCAGGCCATGAGAGCAAGGCGGAGGATCCACAGGACACCGCCGTAAGGCATGATCGGCACCAGCAGCGCTCGCAGAACACGGCATAGTGGTCGTAAGCAACCTCACCCTCGAAGTAGTGGAGGTTGCCGTAGGCGTGGAAGAGGACGAAGAACAGGAACACCAGCCCCGAGATCGCCATCATGCGCTTCATGAAGACGGTCGTGGAGAAGGCGGTCCGCCTCTTCAGGGAAGGAGCAGATGTTTTGGCCACGGCAGAAGGCTAGCCGGGCACGCGGTCCCGTTGGTCCCATCTGGGCCCCTACCAGCACAGTTAGCGCTGCGATCCGCAGAATCACGGGAATCTCATCGAATCTCGGTTCATCATTCAACACCGCGAAAATATGCTGAGACCGCCACCTGAAGCCACCTTTTCGTCACAGGGGCGTCAGACAAATCTGTGAAGTCGCCGACACTTGCCGCCACCCTCTCCGAGGACCGTGTTTATTTCCGATTACTACGGCACCCATCTGCTTCTTCGGTCCCAGCGCAATCCAGCCAGTCGGACACAACGGCCTAGTCCTGGAGAGGCTGCTCATCAGGCTCATCCTCAGGCTCAGATCGGGTTCGACTCACCGGCCTCGGCCCCCACCGGTCCTGGGCGCGGGCGCAGTGTCAACCGCATGACCACGGCGTCCTCAGGCGGCGCCTGGTAATAGCGACGGCGCCGGCCGATGGGGACGAACCCGTGCCTGGCGTAGAGCCGCTGGGCTGCTCCGTTGGACTGGCGCACCTCCAGCAGGACATCGGGACAGCCCACCTCTCGGGCGGTGGAGACGAGCTCGATGAGCATGACGGAGGCGATCCCTCGTCCGCGCGCGGACGGGATGGTGGCGATGGTCAGCAGGTCCGCGCCGGACAGGCCGCCGGCGTGGTAGAGACCGGCGTAGCCCAGGAGCCGCGGCCCGTCCAGTCCGACCCCGCCGTCACGATCCGCAGCGTGATCGGCAGCATCGGACTCGACGACGACGTAGCGGCGGTCCGCCCGGGGCCCGTGGGAGGCCTTCAGCTCGGCGGCCAGCAGGTCACGGCTCCAGGCCTCGGCCCCGAACAGCTCACCCTCGAGGCGGGCGACGGCCTCCAGGTCCTCCGCCGCCATCTCCCGCACCCTGGGAGCCCGGCCCAGTCCCGTCACCTCGGGCATCTCAGTGACCTTCTTGGTCCTGGGATCAGCGCACGCGCTTGCGCGCGGCCGGCATCTGCACGTCGGCGTGACGCAGGTAGAGCGGCTGCGTACTCAGCTCCTCGCCGCGCTCGAGGCGGGCCAGGGCGATGCGCACCTGGGTGAGGGCGTCACCGGAGACGGGGGCCAGGGACCTCCTGGCAGGAGACCGCCTCCGCCAGCTCGGGGTAGAGGGCGGCTCCGGAACCGGCCACGACGTCGATGCTGTCCACTCCCGCCGCCCTGCCGCGGCGCCTGCTCGGCAATGCGCTCGACGACCTGAGCCGGGGAGCAGACGCAGATCTCGGTCAGGCGGGTGACGTCATCAGGGACCGTTGGCGCGGAAGAGCGCCGCATAGACCTCGCGCCTGCGGGCGTCCGTGGCGACCAGGACGACGGGGTCCTTCCGCCTCTCGTGGGCTTCGAGGCCGTCGAGGGCGCGGCGGGCGACGGCGTCGAGGCTGGAGACGCCGTGGACGGGGACGCCCCGGGTGCGCCCGATGACCCCGGCCGTCACCAGTCCGGCCCGCAGCCCGGTGAAGGGGGCTGGACCGGTGGCGGCGACCACGGCGTCCAGCGGGCGCTCGGCCACCTCGGGAGCCGACAGGGCCTGAGAGAGCATCTGGCCCAGGGACTCGGCGTGACGGCGGGTATCGGCCTGCTCGTCCTGGCTCAGCACCTGCAGAGCGAATGAGCCGTCAGTCGTGGGAGCGGTGTCGACGACCGCGAGCTGTGTCCCCAGGGAGGAGTCGATGGAGAGGATTCGCACCGGGCCAGCCTATGCCCTCGGGTCTCGCGGCGAGTTGACGCGGCTCTCGGGGATCGTGTCCCCCAGGGTCTCACCGGCAGTGGTATCGGCGTCGCCCTCAGCTCCGTCCCCGAGGAGGGACAGGTCAATGGCGGCGCGGGGGATGCCCCGCCGTACCGCGGCACCATGGTTGTCGGCCCCATCCCGGCTGAGCCGGTCGGCGCGCTCGGCCATGTCGGCGCGGTTGCGGGCCTGGCGCAGTGGGGCGGTCACCTTGCGCTCATGACGGACCGTGATGACGACGGTGACGAGCCCGACGACAACGACCGCCAGGACCGGGCCCCAGATCGTCCAGCCCCCCGTGGTGGAGCGCTCCTCACTCTGACCGGCGGAGGTCTTGGGCTTGGAGCCGGCGCGCTCACGCAGGACCTCTCCGTAGTCGCGCAGCTCGATGGGGCCGGCCAGGCGCCGGGTGGCGGCCTCCCCCATAGCCGTCACCGTGGTACCGCTCAGCGAGTACCAGGCGTTGGCGTTGCGGTCGTGGACGAGGTGGGCCTCGCCCATCTGGTCGACGTCGGTGGCCAGGTCGTCGTCGAACACGGGGGTGCAGGTGGTGTGCCCCTTGTCATGGACCACCTCGAGAAGACCGACCGGCTTGCCGCCGGAGGAGACGGTCGCGGCCCAGTCACCGGTGTCGACGGGTTGTGCGGAGGGCTGGGAGCCATCGAGGAAGCCGGACGCCCAGGTGTAGACGCTCCGCGGGTCACCCACCGTGATCTCGCCCTGCTCGCCGGTGCTCTGACGCACCTGCGCGACGCAGTCGCTCTCCATGAGTGCCTTGGCCTCGTCACGCGATTCGGCATCGGTCGACACCCCCATGACGCCACCGACGGACGTGATCGGCGCGACCCGAGGGCCGGTGTCGGCAACGGCCCGGGCCTCCCCCAGGGGCAGGAGGCAGAGACACAGGAGCGTCGCCGCCAGAGCAGGTCGGATCAGGTGTCCGGAGCCCTGGAGGCGTCGGGTGGGTCGGATGGGGATGGCGTCGCGGACCGGCGCCACGGTGGTGGGAGTGTTCACAGCGGTGCTCCAGGCTGGGAGGAGGCGTCTGCGGCCAGCGGGCTCAGGTCGACGTCGGCCCAGCGCGGACCGACGGCGCGCACGATGATCGTCCGGTTGCCGTCGTCGACCTCACCGAGGTCCACGACCGGCTCCCCCGTCACCGAGCCGGCAGCGTGCTCGACCCCGGCGGGGACGTCGTCGGCCTGCGGGTGCCCGGCGCGGACGGCTCCGTGGGGGCGGAGCACCTGGATCTCCAGGCGGTTGGGGCTCAGGGCCTCCACCTTCTCCTCGCCCCACTCGACCAGGGTGACGGCGCGGTCCAGGGAGGAGTCCAGGTCGAGGGCGTCGATCTCCTCCAGGGAGGTGATCCGATAGGCGTCGACGTGAATGAGGTCGGGGCCGTCGGACAGGGCGGGGTGCACGCGGGCGATGATGAAGGTCGGCGAAGAGACCCGGCCACGCACTTCCAGGGCAGCACCGATACCCTGAGCGAGCGTGGTCTTACCGGCCCCCAGCCCACCGGAGAGCATCACGAGGTCGCCGGCGCGCAGCAGGCGGGTCAGGCGAGCCCCGAGTGCCCGGGTCTCATCGGCGTTGCCGGTGGCAACGGTGATCCCGGGGGCGGTCTCAGGTGTGTGCGGCGCTGCGCTCATGTGCCCTCCTCATCCGGGCGTGGATCCGATGGTGGCGCTGGTCGGTCCGGTGGGGACCGGCGATATCCGACGTCTGCTGTTGTCTAGGGTCGAGAGTAGTCGCCCGTGCCGTGATTCCCGACGTAGCAGCGCGGGACACGAGCCCCCAACCGGGTCACGATCTCGTAGTTGATGGTGCCGCAGACCTGCGCCCACTCGTCCGCGGTGGGGACGGCCTCCGGGTCGGAGACGCCTGCAGGGGCGCCCCAGAGCACGGCGGCGTCTCCGACCCGGGCCGGCGCTGGCAGGGGCGCGCCGGTCTCGTCCACGGCCGGGCCGAGGTCGACGACCACCTGGTCCATGCACACCCGTCCCCACGATGGAGGTCATGATGCCGCCGACTCCCACCGGACCGGCGGAGCTGGCGGCGCGGGGGATGCCGTCGGAGTACCCCAGGGGCACGAGCCCCACCCAGCGGTCGGTGGGGGCGCTCCAGGTTCCCCCGTAGGAGACGGCCTGTCCGGCCTCGATGCGCTTGACCTGCACCAGAGGGGACTCCAGGCGCATGGCGGGCCGCAGCCCGAGCTCGGCGCCGGTGGCCACGGACGGGTCGGGGCTCAGCCCGTACAGACCGATCCCCGCGCGCACCAGGTCCATGCGGGCCTGCGGGTGCCACAGGAGCCCTCCGGTGGCTGCGAGGTGGCGAATGGGCGGGTTGAGGCCGGCGGCTCGGACGACATGCTCGGCCTGCCGGTAACGCTCCAGGTGCTCCTCGGTGGAGCCGCTGGCCGGTTCGTCGGCGCGCGACAGGTGGGACCACAGGCCGACAACGTCGACCGTCCCCTCATCCACGGCCCGCCTCAGCGCGGCGGCCAGGGCGGGCAGCTCCTCAGGAGCGGCGCCGCCGCGCGACATGCCGGTGTCGACCTTGAGGTGGAGACGCGCCGCCCTCCCCTGCGCCCGGGCCGCCGCAGACAGGGCCTCGAGCTGGGGCAGGGTGGAGACCGACAGGTCCAGGTCGGCTGCCAGGGCGGCGCGCAGGGGCGAGTCCTCGGCGGCCGCTCGGTCAGGCTCCATGACGGGCAGGAGCCAGGTGAGGACCCGGGGGGCCTGGGCGGAGGGCTCCCCCGCCGGGCGGCTCACACCGGCCTCGTCCAGAAGGGAGCGCAGGGTCAGGGCCTCGGCGAGCTGGGCCACCCCCAGCCAGGAGGCTCCCGCCGACAGGGCCGTCAGAGCGACCGGCCCCAGCCCGTGACCGTAGGCGTCGGCTTTGACCACGGCCATCCACGGCACGCCCGCCACCTGCGCCAGACGCCGCCCGTTATGGGCCACGGCCTCCAGATCGATGACGGCCCGCGAGGTGGCGGCCGCCGACGGCGCGGACCGGACGGCCGCGGATCGCGGAGCGGTGGACGGGGTCGTTGCGGATGAGTCCATGGAGGTGGTCACGGCGCGATTGTCGCACTGGGTGGCCGGCACCGCCGCTGTTTCCTGGCGCACGCCTCCGGCCGAAAGGTCTGATGGACGCCACGTGGCTGACCCGTCTCAGTGGTGGGGCACTGCCTGGAGCCAGTTGAGCTCGAGGCGGGCCGGGCCAAGAGCCGCGGCGATGTCGAGTGCGGCAACCGGGTGCCCTCCGGCCCCCATGCCCCCGGCGCCCTGCGGGATCGCAGCGGCGTAGGCCCCCGCGAGCGCGTGCAGCCTGACTCCGGCGGCCACCGAGTCGACCAGGGCGTCCAGGACCGGGTCCGGCCCCGGGGCCGCGGGCGCTGTCCCCTGCTCCCAGCGGGCTGCGGCACCGGCCAGGGCTGCTCCGAGGACCCCGGCGAGCACGTCCCCGCTTCCTGCGGTCGCCATCCAGCCGGGTCCGCCGTCCACGCTGACCACGGGGCGCTGCGGTGCGGCGATGAGCGTGGTGGCTCCTTTGAGCAGGACGGTGGCGCCGGTGAGGCGACAGATCTCGCGGGCGGCGAGCCCCGGGTGGGCCTCGACGCGGTCACGGCTCCATCCGTGGGCGGTCTCCGCCGGCGTCTTCTTGTCCTCCAGCGCGGTCAGCAGCGCGGCGGCCTCTCCGGCGTGCGGGGTCAGCACGTGCAGCGGTGTGCAGCTGAGCCCCTCGGTGAGGAGCTCGGCCAGGATGCTCAGGGCGCCGGCGTCGACGACGGTGGGGACCCGGGTGGGGCTCTGCCGGCCTCCGTCGGAGGGGGCGAGGGTGGAGCGCAGGACGGTCCGCACCTCATCGGCCCTGGTGGTGTCGGCGGGGTCGATGCCCGGCCCCAGGACGAGCGCCTGAGCACGTCCTGCGGTGGGGACGACCTCGGGTCTGGCCGCCAGGACGAGGTCCTCCACGCGCCTGGGGGCAGCCAGGCGCACCATGCCGGCACCGGCTCGCACCGCGCCGCTGGCGGTCAGGACGGCGGCGCCCGGATAGGACTCGCTGCCGGCCCACAGGCCGACCACGCCACGGGTGTACTTGTGGTCGTCGGGGCCCGGCTCGGGAACGGCTCGCGTCAGGTAGTCGCCCAGCGCGCCGTCGACGGGGCGGCGGGCGAGGGGCCGGCTGGTGGGCACGGGCAGCCCGAGGGGAACGACCTCGACGACGCCGCACAGGTGCCGGGCCGGGGGGAGGCACTGGCATCCCTTGAGGCAGGTGAAGGTGACGGTGCGGTCGGCGGCCAGGACCGGACCGCTCACCGTGCCGTCGTCGACGCCGGTTCCGCTGGGCAGGTCGACGGCGATGACGCGCAGCGGACGGCGCCCCGGTTCTCCGGCGGCGATGAGCGGGGCGATGAGGGCGGCGGCGTCGGGTCGCAGTGGTCCGGTGGCGCCGATGCCGGTGAGCCCGTCCAGGACGAGCCCGCCGTGGACGAGGAATGCCTCGACGGCGGCCATGGCCTCAACGGAGTCCCGGTCGGTTCCGTCGGCGTTGCGGTAGCCGGCTCCGTAGACGGTGACGCCATGGCTGCGGGCCTCCTCCAGGGCGACGGGATGCGGGTGCTCGGTGACGAGCACGGCACTGACCGCGCAGCCGCTGTGTGAGAGCAGACCTCCCGCCAGGAGGGTGTCGGCTCCGTTGTGGCCGCCGCCGACCAGGAGGAGTACCGGCGCCCCTGAGATCCATCCGGGGCCCGCGTGCGCTCCTGTCCCATCGCCCGCTCCTCCCATCGGCGTCGCCGGGGACTGCGGTGAGACGGGGGTCGCGGCCGCCCCCATGGGGCTCGTCACGGACAACGGGTTGGGGGACCGGCCTGGCGGGGGCCGCCGCGGAGCCCGGAGCGCTGGGGCCTTGGCGCAGCTCGCGCAGCGCCGCCCGGGCCACCGCGTGGGCGGCGGCTCTCATGTAGCGGTCGGTGCCCGCGGTGACAGGGGCCTCCGCGGCCGCTATCTCCCGGGCGGGCCAGGCACAGGTGGTGGGGTCGGTGACGTCGTCGGAACGCGGGAGGTCGTTGAGGTCACTCATCCACCCCATTGTCCTCCGCTCATCATTCCTCGCCCCTCCAACACGACTGTGAGACAGGAGGTTTCACGAAACGAGACTCACTGGGTGGCTGCCGGTCCGTTTCGGTCGTCTTCAGACACGTGGCAAGAAGTTGTTGTTTCCAGAACCAGGCGGCGCGTTCACCCCTCACCGCCCCCGCTCACCCGGCACAATGGCCGAGTGATCCGCGCTGTAGGGACTGACCTGGTCGATATCCCCCGCCTCGAAGGCTACATGGACCGGGTGCCCGGCCTGCGCGAGCGACTCTTCACCCCTGCCGAGCTGGCCGCCTGCCAGGGGCGCGCCGCCTCCCTCGGAGCGCGCCTGGCCGCCAAGGAGGCGGTCCTCAAGGCCCTGGGGTCCGCCTACGCCGAGCTGGGGCTGAACGCGCCCCCGGGGTGGGAGTACAAGGAGATCGAGGTGACCTCCACACCCGGAACCCCGCCGCGCCTGCGCCTGACCGGGGCGACCGCGATGGCCGCGCGCCAGGCCGGCATCGGCCACTGGCACCTCTCCCTGGCTCACGACGGCGGCATGGCTCAGGCCTTCGTCGTCGCCCAGGCCGACCACGTCGACAACGATGACGACCTGACCCTGTCCTCCCAGCGCTCGGAGGCCCGCACGAAGCGGCAGATCAAGTCCCTGCGCCCCGCCCTGTAGACAACGGTGCCGAGCCCGGGACGCGGGCTCGGCACCGTTGAGGGTCGAGTCGATGTGTCGCCGTCGGCTCTACTCGACGGTGACGGACTTGGCCAGGTTGCGCGGGCTGGTCGATGTCCAGCCCCTTGGCCCCGGCCAGGGCGGCGGCAAAGACCTGCAGCGGGACCACAGTGAGCAGCGGCCACAGGATCGTGGGGGTGGCGGGTACCCGGATGATGTGGTCGGCGAAGGGCTCGACATCGACATCCCCCTCCTCCGCGATGACGATGGTGCGCGCGCCGCGGGCCCGGATCTCCTGGATGTTGGAGATGACCTTGTCGTGCAGGACGGGGCGGCGCGGGGTGGGCACGATGACGAAGACCGGCAGCCCCTCCTCGATGAGCGCGATCGGGCCGTGCTTGAGCTCACCGGCGGCGAAGCCCTCCGCGTGGACGTAGGCGAGCTCCTTGAGCTTGAGCGCCCCTTCCAGCGCCACCGGAAAGCCGACGTGGCGGCCCAGGAACAGGAAGGAGGACTTGTCCGCCAGCTCGGCGCCCAGGTCGCGCACGCGGGCCTCCTGGTGGTCCAGGACGTGCTGGATGCGGTCCGGCATGGCGGCGAGGTTGTCCAGGTACTCGGCGACCTCGTCGGGCCACTTGTTGCCGCGCAGCTGGGCCAGGTAGAGCCCCAGCAGGTAGCAGGCGGTGATCTGGGCGAGGAAGGCCTTGGTGGAGGCCACGGCGACCTCCGGGCCGGCGTGGGTGTAGAGGACGGCGTCGGCCTCGCGGGCGATGGTCGAGCCGTAGGTGTTGACGATGGCCAGGACCTTGCTGCCCTGCTCGCGGGCGTGGCGCACGGCCTGGATGGTGTCCATGGTCTCGCCGGACTGGGAGATGGCCACGGTCAGGGTCTTCTCGCTGACGACCGGGGTCGCGGTAGCGGAACTCGTGGGCGAGCTCGACCTCCACGGGGATGCGGCACCAGTGCTCGATGGCGTACTTGGCGACGTGCCCGGCGTAGGCGGCGGTGCCGCAGGCGATGACGATGATCTTGTCGACGCTGCGCAGGACGGCGGGGTCGATGCGCATCTCGTCGAGCTGGAGCTCACCGCGCTCGTCGACGCGGCCGCGCAGGGTGTCGGCCACGGCGGTGGGCTGCTCGTGGATCTCCTTGTCCATGAAGGTGTCGTAGCCGCCCTTGACGGCGGCGGAGGCGTCCCAGGAGACCTCCCAGGTCCTTGGGCTCGACGGCGTTACCGTCCTTGTCCCAGACGTGGACGGCGTCGGCGGTCAGCAGGAGGACCTGGTCGTCGTCGACCTCGGCGGCCTTCTTGGTGAAGGCGACGAAGGCGGCGACGTCGCTGCCCAGGAAGTTCTCGCCCTCGCCCAGGCCGATGACCAGGGGGCTGGAGCGGCGGGCGGCGACGATCGCCGCGGGGGCCAGGTCGGTGACGGCCAGCAGCGCGAAGGCGCCCTCGAGGCGGGCGGTGACGGCCTGCATCGAGGCGACCAGGAGGTCGGCGACCCGGGTCGGGTCGGAGGCGGCGGACGGGTCCTGGCGCAGACGGGAGGTGAAGTCGATGTCCAGGACGTGGGCGACGACCTCGGTGTCGGTGTCGGAGAGGAGCTCGCGCCCGGCGGCCTCGACCTCCTCGCGCAGCGGGCGGAAGTTCTCGATGATGCCGTTGTGGACCACGGCGAGGTGGCCGGCGCGGTGGGGGTGGGCGTTGGCCGTCGTCGGGCCGCCGTGGGTGGCCCAGCGGGTGTGTCCGATGCCCGCGGTGGCGGGAGCCGGCGGGGTGGCCTCCAGGATGGCGCGCAGCCCGGAGAGCTTGCCCGCCTCCTTGACGACATCCAGGCCGGAGGGCCCCACCAGCGCGACGCCCGCAGAGTCGTAGCCGCGGTACTCCAGACGGCCGAGGCCATCCATGAGAACAGTCAGGGAACGGGAGGAACCAGTTTCACTCAGAGGGCCGACGTGGCCGACAATTCCACACATGCTCCGATCGAATCATGCCGGCGCGGCGTTGACAACGAGCGCAGGGACACGTCGGTGTGATCTGGATGTGATCACGATGCCCTGCCTGCGCCCCACCGACACCCCGATGATCCCCATTCGTTCCCCAGGGATTGTCCGCCGAGCGTCTTCATTTGCGACACTGTGTCGGTGACATCCGAGCTGAGCGACCCGAGTGACCTGGGTATTCCGGGCGCCTCGCCCTACATCGAGCTGGACCGGGACCAGTGGTCCGCCCTGGCGTCCTCGGCACCGCTGCCACTGACCCAGGCCGATGTCGAGAAGCTGCGGGGACTGGGCGACCCCATCGACCTGGCCGAGGTCGACGCCGTCTACCGGCCCCTGACCGCTCTGCTGGAGGACTACATCGCCACCTCGCGCGAGCGGGCGCACCGCACCGGTGCCTTCCTGGGGGTGACGGAGCCGCCCACGCCCTTCATCGTCGCGGTGGCCGGGTCGGTCGCCGTCGGCAAGTCGACGACGGCGCGCCTCATCGCCCATCTGCTCACCCGTTTTCCGGACACGCCCCAGGTGGACCTGGTGACCACCGACGGCTTCCTGCTGCCCAACCGGGTCCTTGAGGAGCGCGGGACTCATGGCCCGCAAGGGCTTCCCCGAGTCCTACGACCGTCGCGCGCTGCTGGAGTTCGTGGCCGCCGTGAAGTCCGGCAGCGAGCGCGTCCAGGCGCCCGTCTACTCGCACACGGTCTACGACATCGTCCCGGGCCGGCACGTGACGGTGGAGCGCCCCGACATCCTCGTGCTGGAGGGGCTCAACGTGCTCCAGCCCGCCCCGCGGGGGTCTCGACCAGGGGCCTCGGCGCTGGCGGTGAGCGACTTCATCGACTTCTCGATCTACGTCGACGCCGACCCCGACGACATCCGCCGCTGGTACCTGGACCGGTTCCTCACCCTCAAGCACACGGCCTTCACCCAGCCGGGCTCCTACTTCCGGCGCTTCGCCGAGATCCCCGACGACGTCGCCCTGGCTGGAGCAAACGAGATCTGGGAGAGCGTCAACCTGGTCAACCTGCGCGAGAACATCGCCCCCACCCGAGGGCGGGCCACCCTGGTCCTGACCAAGGACGCCGAGCACCGCATGAGCCGGGTCCTGCTGCGCAAGTCCTGAGCGCCCCTCCTCCTCGTCCTCACGGGCAAGGCTCCCGTGGGACTGAGCTGTCCGGGGTAGAAAGTCGACAGCCGGTTCGCCGGAAGGCGACGGGCCGGGTCGCCCGCAGCCGCTCGGCTGGCCTTGGGCGTGCACTGCACGAGGGGCGGGCGCTACTGGAGGAGGGCGGGGTGTACTCCAGGTAGGTGGGACTTTCGTGCAGTACGCACACCCCCCTGGCCAGTAGTTCCCCCCTCGTGGAGTAGCCGAACTGAACAGGTCCGACCGGAAGCGGCGCCGAGCGTGCGCCGCCTCGCTACTCATCGTTCGCGGTACGACCTGTCTGCCCGGTGGGAGACGGGTAGGTGACGTCCGGCATATCCCCAGGGATATCGATGCACCCCACGCTCCCAGGACAAAGTGCCGACACTGTACGTACAGCCGCTGAGACGTGATCCCACAAGACACGTGCAGCCCAGGGGCCGTAGCGCTGCGTGACAGCAGCGAGATCTTCTTGCATCGCAGTCTCGTCAGCTTCGTCGTCAGAAGCAGCGAACACCATGCTGGCGGTAGCGCCGACGAACCATTCACCGGCACCGATGGCAAGATCACCGACGAGAGCGCGGATCGGAGCCGTCTCTTCCGGCGCCATCTGCACTTCAATCGGGCTGATGCGCCACTGAACGAAGTCCTTCTCTATGTCCTGTGGCTGACAGATGACACGGAAGGTCTGAAGCTGCAGACGGTGGCTGATCGCAGCGAGAAGTGCTGATTGCTCGTCTCATCAGAACTCGGCGCGGACATCATGCCCCCACCAGCTTGCCCGTGGAAACTCGTCGCGCCGCTTCCGTAGAGGACGACTCCCACCTGTAGTCAGGCATACCAGCGTTGCGGGCAGCACGACGAACGTCATGCTCTCCGACAGCAATCACCTCGTGTCGGATAAGCGCACCCACCGCCTTGGCATAGCGGCGCACCGTGGACAGATGAGCATCCGAGTGGCCCGACTCGAACCGGGAGACGGATGCCTGACTAGTGCCCATGATGCGCGCAACGTCAGCCTGAGTCATCCCGCTGCGTTCGCGCACGGCGACGAGATCACGGACCAGCGTATGGTCGGCAGCGACCAGGCTGCGCGCATGCTTGTGACCAGGGGCGTCCGGGTCCTCACCGAGAAGCTCGTAGATGTCCATGTTCACTCACCACCTTGTGGGATATATCGGTAGCGATATACTAGCCTCTACTTCGATCCCGCGGTGAGCGCATCGTCGCATCTCACATCACTTCGCTCGCCGCGTCTGCACCCAGGACTCGAAACGCCTCTGAGCCGTGGCGATGTGCTCGTCCTGCTCCTCCAGTCCGATCATTCCGCCTCGCTTGTGGCGGAGGCTCAGCGAGAGCAGCAGACGGTCCTCGTCATCCGGTTCGCTGAAGTACAGCCGCAGATGGTGCTGCTCTCCGTCGAGGCTGACGGTCAGCTCCAGGCGGGCCTCGAGTACGTCATGCGCACTCTGAGCCTTGCAGACGACGCCCTTGGCGTAACTGTTGTCGTAGTTGAGACGACCGGCTTCTGCATCCCGGAGCAGCTGCTGGACCTCGGCCAGGAGCATCTGCCACTCGTCTTCACTGATGTTGCGTGCCCGTAGCTCACTCATTTCCTTGGTCAGGTAGGGGCGCCCGCGGTTGTCGACAGCGTTCTTCCAGTACCCGCCGCAACGACACGAACGAGCCCCGTAGCCGAAGACCTTGTGATGGAGAAGGGCGGTCATCATGACCACACTCGCGACGAGAACGTTGTCATAGGGACTCCTCGGGGTGCTGTGGAGTAACTCATGAGGATAGTAGCCCTGCCTCCCGACTCGACAGCATCATCGAACCGAGCGCGGATGCGGCCCGTCTTAAGCCGTGAAACCGGGGAGCGTCGCGCTGAAGCCGCTGTGAAACCACCGGGGGTGAGCCTTACCGGCATGGCAACACGTACAGCAAACGAATCGCTCTCACCGGGCGAGGCACCGGCCATTAGGACCGATGGCCTGACCCGCACCTTCGGCTCCTTCACCGCCGTCGACCGCCTGGACCTGGAGACCCCCACCGGCATCGTCTACGGCCTGCTCGGCCCCAACGGTGCCGGCAAGTCGACGGCGCTGCGCATGATCACCACCCTGTTGGCCCCCACCCGGGGCCGGGCGATGGTCCTGGGGCACGACGTCGTCCGCGAGCGCCACGCGGTGCGCAGCCTCATCGGGGTGACGGGACAGTACGCCAGCGTCGACGAGACGCTCACCGGCTCGGAGAACCTGCGCCTCTTCGGGCGCCTGCTGGGCCTTGGCCGGCGTCGGGCGCGCGAGCGGGCCGAGGAGCTGCTGGCCGCCTTCAGCCTCACCGAGGCCGGCGGCAAGCGGGTGAGCGGTTACTCCGGCGGGATGCGGCGGCGACTGGACCTGGCGGTCTCGCTCATCTCCCGTCCCCCGCTCATCTTCCTCGACGAGCCCACCACTGGTCTGGACCCGCGTACGCGTGAGCAGATGTGGGACGTCATCCGTTCCCTGGTGGAGGGCGGCTCGACGATCCTGCTGACCACTCAGTACCTGGAGGAGGCCGACCGTCTGGCTCACCGGGTCGGCATCATCGATGCCGGACGGCTCATCGCCGAGGGCACCCCCGATGAGCTCAAGGACCGGGTGGGCAGCAGCTCTCTGGTGCTGACGCCGGCGACCCCCGAGGACCAGGGGGCCACCGCGGCGATCATCGAGCGGGTGACCGGTCACGCCCCGGCGACCGTCGACCAGGGCACCCACCTGCAGGCGCCGCTGAGCGAGGCCTCGGTGGCCACCGAGGTGCTCGTGGCCCTACGCGACGCCGGATTGTCGCCCAGAACCGTCTCGGTGGACCGCCCCAGCATGGACTCGGTCTTCATGGCCCTGACCGGGCAACCCACGAAGCACGATGACGCGGCCTCACCCGATGCCGCCGCGCCGTCGGCGCCATCACCCGCTTCCTCGTCCTCCCGTCCCGCAGACTCTCAGGAGCAGTCATGACCGTCCCCACCACCGCGACCGCACCGACCAGTAGCTCCCTCTCCCCCGGCGTCTGGCGTTTCAGCGAGGCCCGGCTCGTCCCGGACACCCTGACCATGGCCTGGCGCTCACTCATCACCATGATGCGCAACCCCGGGGAGTTCTACGACATCCTCATCCAGCCGGTCATGTTCACTGTCCTGTTCGGCGAGCTCTTCGGCGGCGCCATCGCCGGCGACGTCAAGGCCTACCTGCCCACGATCGTCCCGGGTCTCATCATCATGAATGCCTTGACCACGAGCCAGAGCGTGGGCGTGGACCTGCGCGAGGACATGGACAAGGGCGTCTTCGACCGCTTCCGCACCATGCCGATGTCCCGTATCGCGCCGGTCCTGGGGCCCATGGTCTCCGACGTGCTGCGCTACCTCATCTGCACCTCACTGACCGTACTCACCGGCTACATCCTGGGCTACCGGCCTGCCAACGGCTGGTCGGGAACGATTGGCGCCATCGCCCTGGCGGCGGGCTGCGCCTGGGCCATCGCCTGGATCTTCCTCTTCCTGGGGACGGTGTTCTCCTCGGCCCAAGCGGTCACCTCCTTCACGGTGATCGTCCTGTTCCCGCTGACCTTCCTGTCCAACGCCATGGTGCCCACCTCGACGCTACCGGGCTGGCTCAAGGCCTTCGTGCACCACAACCCGGTCTCGCACATCGTCGACGGCGACCGGTACCTGCTGGACGGAACAGCGGGCTCGGCCGGGGACGTACGGGCCGCGATCATCGGTTCACTCCTGATCCTGGCCGTCATGGCTCCCCTGACGGTCGTGCGCTACCAGCGGCGCAACGCCTGAGCCGCACCTCAGGGACTCAGCCGACCTCGCCCGCCAGACGGCCGGCGAGGTCGGCGGCGTGAGCCACGAGCCCGCCGCGGTCCAGGGACCGAATCCTCTCCTCGGCCTGCGCCAGCGCCCGGGCGTCCAGCCGCTCAGTGCGGCTGCGCAGGTAGTCGTGGGAGAGCAGGCGGCAGGTCTGGTTGGTGCCCACCGCCAGGGCGGTGGCGACCAGCTCGCCCCCTACTGCCCGCCGGTCGGAGCCCACGTCCTCAGCAGCCACGGCGGACAGGCCGACGGCGGCCGCGAAAGCCATGAGCGTGGGAATGTCACGCTGCCGTGGAGCCGGATCGGAGAGGATCTCGCGCAGCAGGGAGGTGGCTCGGGCACGGACGGCTCGGGCATCGAGCTCGACGGCGTCGTCGGGGCTGAGCTCGACGTCGGTGACCAGGCACATGCTCAGGATGTAGAGCTCCCACTGGGAGCCCGATCCCAGGATGGAGCGCCAGTTCCCGGCGTAGCGCAGGCTCACGCGCTGGATGAGGGCGGCGGTGCGTGCGTTCCCGCGGGTGAGCTCCAGCTCGCCGCGCACGGAGCGGGCGATGAAGCGCATGGTTCCCGGCAGGTCGATCGGTTCCAGGCTCTCCAGCAGCCTGCCCGCCGTCTCGGGGCGCGGATCGAGGTAGACCGCGCAGTAGGCCCCCTCCATGTGCAGTGTCGTGCGGAAGAACTCGCCCCAGCTGGGCAGACCCGTTCCAGGAGCACTTGGGCGTGGCTCTGTCAACTTCGATTGGCCCCATGGTGACGGTCTGTTCTGGCCCCATGTCTACCCGGAGACCGGCTTGACCGAATCTTCACATTCCCTTGCCCCGACCTCGGTGTGGGGCTTCGAGGCTTGTGGCCATGACCTCGAACGAGAACTCTTCCCGTACCGTGCCGCTGGTTGCCCTGGGTGTCGGCACCATCGCAGCTGCCGCCCTGGCCCTGGCCGCCCCTGACCTGACCTCCGGGTCGGGGATGGAGGGCATGCCGATGACCCACTACATGGGGCTGTTGGCCGTGCGTCAGCCGTGGAACCTGCTGTTGTTCATGGCGCTTCCGGTCGTGCTGGCCGAGACGCTCGCGATCACCGAGTTGGTGATGCTGTTGGCTCGTCGGGGTGAGCGTCCGGCGCCGGGATGGGTGACGAAGGTGGGCCACTGGGCCGGGTTGCTGGCCGGGCCGGTGTGGGTGTTCATCGGCCTGCACCTGCTTATCACTGCCGTGGTTCCGCTGACGGTCAATGGTGGCTGGCGTGGCCCCGCGGACGTGATCGCTGTCCTGTCGTACCTGGCCGGTGGCGTGCCGATGCTGGTGATCAGCCTGCTGGAGGCCGAGCTCTTGGGCCGCGACGAGACCGGGCGCCTGCGCCTGCACGTGGCGATGGTGGCCGTGTTCCTGGTGGTGGCCCACGTCGCGATGATCTTCGGCATGCTCGACCCCTGCCGTCATGGGCTATTCGCCGAAGGCGCCGGCCTCGGTGCAGCACGACATGGGCAGCATGTCCGGCATGAACCACGACATGGGTGGCATGACGGACATGGACCACTCGACGATGATGCCCAGCTCCGCCCCGTCGAATTGATCCCCGGCCGGGTCCGTGGTGAGGTGGTGTCGCGAACAGCGCTTCTGTTGCGGTTGTACCGAGTGTCCTGGTCGTCGACGACGAGCCGGTGCTGTCGGGCACGGTGAAGAACTACCTCGAGCGGGCCGGCATGTCGGCCCAGACCTGCGGGGACGGGCTGGCCGCGCTTGACCTTGTCCGGGCCACGGCCCCCGACGTGGTGGTGCTGGACCTGGGCCTGCCGGGCATGGACGGGGTGGAGGTGTGCCGCCAGCTGCGCACCTTCAGCGACTGCTACGTGTTGATGCTCACGGCCCGCGCCGACGAGGTCGACAAGCTGATCGGGTTGTCGGTCGGCGCGGACGACTACATGACCAAACCGTTCAGCCCGCGTGAGCTGGTGGCTCGCATCCAGGTGCTGCTGAGACGCCCCCGCGCCGGAAGTACGGGCGCCACGGCCGCGGTGGTGCACCGCATCGGCGCCCTCACCCTGGACCCGTCGTCGCGTCGGGTGGAGCTCGACGCGTCACCGGTGGAGCTGACCCGTACCGAGTTCGACCTGTTGCAGGCCCTGGCGGAACACCCCGGCTGGGTGCTGAACCGCCGCCAGCTCACCGACGCCGTGTGGGGCGAGGACTGGGTCGGCGACGACCACCTGGTCGACGTGCACATCGCGCACCTGCGCAAGAAGCTCGGTGACGACCCCTCCCAGCCCCGGTTCGTGCAGACGGTGCGCGGCGTCGGCTACCGGATGGGCCAAGGGCAGTGATGCCGCGCAACCCGCGCGGCAGTTGGGGACGCCGACTGCTGTGGACCCAGATGGCCGTGGTGGCGGCGATGGCCGCCACCATGGTGCTGACGGCACTGCTGGTCGGCCCGGCATGGTTCCGGATGCACATGCTCGAAGCCGGCCACGCCCAGCCCGATGTCGTCGAGCACGCTCAGCAGCCTTCCACGACGCGGGCCTGGTGTCACTGGCCGTGGGTCTGGGCACCGCGATGCTCGCCGCCCTCGGGGTCGCCACCGTCCTCAACCGGAACCTGTCGCGCGGGGTCGAAGCCCTCGTGGACGGCGCCCAACATGTCGCCGCCGGACACTACGACCAACCCGTCATGATGACCTCGGCCAGCCCCGAGCTGGCCCAGGTCGCTGACGCCTTTAACCACATGGCCAGCCAGATCGCCTCCACGGAGCAGACCCGACGACGCATGCTCACCGACCTGGGCCATGAGCTGCGCACCCCGCTGGCCGCCACCCAGGTCACCCTCGAAGGACTGCAGGACGGTGTGGTCGACTTCACCCCCGCAAACGTCGAGATCCTGCTACGGCAGAACCAGCGGCTGGCCGCCCTGGCCGCCGACATCTCTGAGGTCTCCCGCGCCGAGGAAGACCGCATCCCACTGTCGCTGAGCCACCAGGACCTCGACCAGATCGTGACGGCCAGCGTCGCCGCAGCCCGGCACGCCTACGACGCCGCCGGGGTGACGCTGCACGCCCAGACCGTTCCCGGCCTGCGCGTCGACGTGGATGCCGCTCGCATCGGGCAAGTCCTGGACAACCTGCTGCGCAACGCCCTGCAACACACGGTGGGCGGCAACCGGGTCGAGGTCGCGATGAGACACGAGCACGACCGGGCCGTGGTCCGCGTCACCGACAACGGCGTCGGCATCCCCACCGAGGCCCTCACCCACGTCTTCGAACGCTTCTACCGCGTCGAGGACACCCGCACTCGCGACGTCGACGGTGGAACCGGTGTCGGCCTGGCGATCTCCAGGGCCATTGCCCGCGCCCACGGCGGTGACCTGACGGCCCACAGCGACGGCCCCGGCCACGGCGCAACCTTCGCGCTGACCCTGCCCACCGTGACTTCTTGACCAGATCTTGACCAACCCCTGCCGGGGGCTTCATCCGGGCCCGACAGGCTCAAGGACATGAACACACTTTCCCGCCGCCACGTCGTGTTCACCGGTCTCGGCCTGGCCTCGGCAGGGGCCTTGAGCGCCTGCGGCGCCAAGAACACCCCGGCCGCAGCACCCGCCGCGCCGAACTCCCCATTGACGATCCCCAGCCAGACCCCGCTGGTCGCAGCCCCCGGCACGAAGACCGTCAACCACGTCCTCACGCCCCGGCCGGTCACCCTCGATCTGGGCGGCGTCACGGCCAGGACTTGGGCCTACGACGAGACCCTCGACGCCCCCGTCCTGCGGGCCCGCGCCGGAGACCTGCTGCAGGTCCGCGTCGAGAACAAGCTTCCCACCAGCACCTCCGTCCACTGGCACGGCATCGCGCTGCGCCAGCCAAGCGACGGCGTGCCCGGCGTCACCCAGCAACCCATCGAGGCCGGCAGCAGCTTCACCTACCAGTTCGTCGCCCCCGACCCCGGCACCTACTTCTTCCACCCCCACACCGGGGTGCAGATCGACCGCGGCCTGTACCGGCCGCTGGTCATCGACGACCCCGCTGAACCCGGCCGCTACGACCACGAGTGGATCATCACCCTCGACGACTGGGCCGATGGCGTGGGCACCTCACCCGATGACATCCTCGCCGCGTTCAAGGCCCAGAACGGCACCGTGTCCAGCGGCATGAACCACGACATGGGCGGCATGGACCACGGCATGTCACCCTTGGGTGACGCCGGGGACGTCACCTACCCCCACTACCTCGTCAACGGCCGCGTCCCCGCTGCGCCCCGCACCCTGACCGCCAAGCCCGGGCAGAAGGTACGACTGCGCGTCGTCAACGCCTCCTCCGACACCATCTTCAAGCTCGCCCTGCAGGGCCATCGACTCACCGTCACCCACACCGACGGGTTCCCTGTGACCCCCACCCAGGCCAGCGCCGTCTACCTCGCGATGGGAGAACGACTGGATGCGACCATCACCCTCGGCGACGGCGTGTTCGTGCTGCAGGCCGCGCCCGAGGGCAAGAAGGGCACCCCGGCCCGCGCCATCGTGCGCACCGGCTCCGGCAACGTCCCGGCCCCGGACACCCGCATCGCAGAACTCGACGGCAAGGCCCTGCTGACCACCCAGCTCAAGCCCGCCGACAGCGCCCGACTGCCCGACCGCAAGCCCGACACCACCCTCGACGTGGCACTCAACGGCCAGATGAAGCCCTACGCGTGGGGCCTCAACGGCAAACGCTTCGGCGAGGACACCCCACTGGCGCTCAGCCGCGGCCAGCGCGTGCGGCTGCGGATGACGAACATGACGATGATGGCCCACCCCATGCACATCCACGGCCACACTTGGGCCCTGCCCGGCAGCGACGGGCTGCGCAAGGACACCGTCCTGATCCGCCCATGGAGACCGTCGAGGCCGACCTGCAGGCCGACAACCCCGGCACATGGATGCTGCACTGCCACAACATCTACCACGCCGAACTCGGCATGATGACGACCCTGCGCTACTGACATCTCCCGGCCGATGTCGGCCACCCACGCCTGCCCTGATGGCGCGGCTGCCCCCTTGCGGCAGCCTCACCATCGCCGTCTGCAGAGCTTGACCAGACCTTCACCAAACCTCGCGAGCTCATTGACCTCGCCCCGTCACCGTGGAAGTGGAAGGAAAACCCCTTCCCCGAGCAGACAAGGACACGCCATGTACACGAGCCCCGACCAGGCCCCCCCTGCTCCTTCGGCGAGGCCCCCCGCCAGCCCCTGACCGGCCCAATGACCGACCAGGACCCCACCAGCACCACCCACCAGCACGGCAACTCCCACCAGCACGCCCCCCACCAGCACGGCAAGTCCCACCACTGGATGCACCTGCTGATGTGCGCACCGATGCTGCTCGTGGTCGCCGGCTACCTGTGGGCCGGACGTGCCAGCCTCGCCGCCGGCGGTGTCCTGGCCGCCCTCGTGCCCGCCATCAGCTGCATGCTCATGATGTGGCTGATGATGCGCATGATGGACCACGGATCCCAGCACTGACCACCGCCCGCCATCCACCGGCAGCACCGTCTCGAGGAGCAACCCATGAACCACCCGGCAGCCACCGCCACCCACGACCACACCACCCGCTACACGTGCCCGATGCACCCCGAGGTGACCAGCGACCAGCCCGGCCGCTGCCCCGAGTGCGGCATGTTCCTCGTCGATGCCGACGCTGCACCCGCCACCCACCAGCACGGACACGGCCGCCAGAACGGACATGCCCAGCAGCACGACACCCACGACAAGGGCACGTGGCTCTGCCCGATGCACCCCGAGGTGACCAGCGACCACCCGGGACGCTGCCCCAAGTGCGGGATGTTCCTGCAACCCGCCGACGGTGGGGACGCGCCGGCCGCACAGCACCACGACCACCAGCACCCCACCGGCGAGCCGGCGGTGGTGGCCGGTGCGGTCGCTGCAGGGGACTGGACCTGCCCGATGCACCCCGAGGTCCGCAGCGACGGCCCCGGTGACTGCCCGATCTGTGGCATGGCGCTGGAGCGGGTCTCGGCCGGGCTCGACGACGGCCCGAACCAGGAGCTCGTCGACATGCGTCGCCGGTTCCGGGTGGCGGCGGTGCTGAGCGTGCCGCTGGTGGCGATGGTGATGGTTCCCATGGTGCTGGGGCGTGCGCTGCCCGGCAGCGTCGCGCCGTGGCTCGAGCTGGCCCTGTCGACGCCGGTGGTGTGGTGGGCTGGGTGGCCGTTCTTCGTGCGCGGCGCGAAGTCGGTGGTCAGCCGTCACCTGAACATGTTCACCCTGGTGTCGTTGGGTGTCGGTGCCGCGTGGCTGTACAGCGTGGTCGCGGTGCTGGCGCCGGGGTTGTTCCCGTCCGGGATGCGGGCGATGGACGGCCGGGTCGGCACCTACTTCGAGGCCGCGGCAGTCATCATCACCCTGGTGCTGCTCGGCCAGGTCCTCGAGCTGCGGGCCCGCGACCAGACCTCCGGTGCGATCCGCACCCTGCTCGACCTGTCACCGGCCACCGCGCACCGCATCGGGGCCGACGGCACCGAGACCGACGTGCCGGCCGCCGAGCTGCAGCTGGGCGATCGGTGCCGGGTGCGGCCGGGCGAGAAGGTGCCGGCCGACGGCACCGTGGTCGATGGTCACGCGTATGTGGACGAGTCGATGATCACCGGCGAGCCGGTTCCGGTCGACAAGAGCCCCGGTGACCGGGTCATCGGCGGCACGATCATCCAGGGCGGCAGCCTGGCGGTGGAGGCCACTGGCCTGGGCGCCGACTCGACCCTGGCCCGGATCGTCGACCTGGTCTCCCAGGCGCAGCGGTCCCGTGCTCCGATCCAGGGACTGGTCGACAAGATCTCGGCGGTGTTCGTGCCGGTCGTGATCGCCGTCGCCCTGGCCACCTTCGGGTTGTGGCTGGCGATCGGGCCGCAGCCGCGGCTGCCGTTCGCGATCGTGGCCGCCGTCAGCGTGCTGATCATCGCCCTGCCCGTGTGCGCTGGGTCTGGCCACGCCAATGTCGATCATGGTCGGGGTCGGGCGCGGCGCCAGCGAGGGCGTGCTGGTCAAGAACGCCGAGGCCCTCGAACGACTGCAGAAGGTCGACACCCTCGTCGTCGACAAGACCGGTACCCTCACCCAGGGCCGCCCCAGCCTGGTCGACCAGCAGGGGCGTCGACGGCCACGAGGATGCCCGGACACTGCTGCTCGCCGCGGCTGTGGAGGCCGGCTCCGAACACCCCCTCGCCAGGGCGGTGGTCGATGCTGCCCGCCAGACGGGACGCACGGTGCCTGCGGCCAGCGATTTCGCCGCCCACCCGGGTGGCGGTGTCAGCGCCACCGTCGACGGTCAGCACGTGCTCGTTGGCAGCCCCGCCTTCCTGGGCAGCCAGCACGTCGACACCCATGCCCTGGACGCCGTGGTGGAGGCCTACCGTCGCCGTGGCGCGACCGCGATCGTCGTGGCCGTCGACGGCAGGCCCGCCAGTGTGCTGGCCATCGCCGACCCGCTCAAGGCGACCACCGCCGGCGCGATCGAGGACCTGCGTCGGCGCGGGATGAAGGTCGTCATGCTCACCGGCGACAATGCCACCACCGCCCGGGCCATCGCCGACGAGCTGCGCATCGACCAGGTCGTCGCCGACGTCCTGCCCGACCAGAAGCACGGCCACGTGCAGGCCCTGCAGGCCCAGGGCCACACGGTCGTTATGGCCGGCGACGGCGTCAACGACGCCCCCGCCCTCGCCGTGGCCGACGTGGGTGTGGCCATGGGCACCGGCACCGACGTGGCCATCGAGAGCGCCGACGTGACCCTGCTCGGCGGTGACCTGGCCGCCCTGGTCAAGGCCCGCGACCCTGTCGGTCGACACGATGCGCAACATCCGCCAGAACCTGGTCTTCGCGTTCGTGTACAACGTGGTCGGTATCCCGCTGGCCGCCGGCGCCCTCTACCCGGCCTTTGGCTGGCTGCTGTCGCCCGTCATCGCGGCCGCCGCCATGGCCCTCAGCTCGGTCAGCGTGATCACCAACTCGCTGCGGTTGCGCCGTCACCGCTGACCCCAAGAGCCCAGCCGGTCGTTGTTCACCCCATCACAGATGCCCGGGCTCGGGTGTGGGCGAGGCGGTAGGAGTTTGTGCCGGTTTCGATGATGGTGGCGTTGTAGGTGAGGCGGTCGACGATTGCTGCGCACAGGCGGGGGTCGGTGAAGGTGTCGGTCCAGGCGGAGAAGGACTGGTTGGAGGCGATCGCGATGGCGTTCTTCTCCTCTCGTTCGGTGAGGACCTGGAACAGCAGTTCGGCGCCTCGCCGGTCGAGTTCCAGGTAGCCGAGCTCGTCAATCACGAGGAGGTCGACGCGGCCGTAGCGGTTGATGGTCTTGGTGAGTTGTTTCTCGTCGGCGGCTTCGACGAGCTCGTTCACGAGCCGGGTGGCGAGGGTGTATCGGACGCGGTAGCCCTGCTCGGCGGCGGCGGTGCCGAGCGCGATGAGCAGGTGGGACTTGCCGGTGCCGGAGTCCCCGATCAGGCACAGCGGGTCGCCGCGGCGGATCCAGTCGCCGGTGGCGAGCTCGTTGATGGTGGCGGGGTTGATGTTGGGGTTCGCGGTGAAGTCGAAGTCGGCGAGCCATTTCTCGCGGGGGAAGCCGGCGCTCTTGATGCGACGCAGGGTGGAGCGGCGGTCGCGGTCGTCGACCTCGGCCAGGAGGAGTTCGGCGAGGAAGCCCTGGTAGGTGAGTTGTTCCTTGGTGGCGGCCGTCACGGCGTCGTCGACGACGGCGCGGATCGTGGGCAGCCGAAGCCGGCGGCAGGCTTGGTCGATCGCGGCCTGCGCGGCTTGCTCGGTGAGGCCCCTGACGACGGCGAAGGCTCTCGGGACGGCTGGTGCTGGTGGTGGTCATGGGGTTCCTGTCGGGGTGTGGTGGTGAGTCTCGGCGGGGGCCGGGGCGGGATCGGGTTGGCGTCGGCACAGGAGTTCGTCGTAGGCGGTGACGGTGGGCAGGGGCCGGGTGTCTTCGGGCAGGTGCGCGATGACCTGGTGCGGGTTGGTGGGGCGTCGGGGTGGCAGGTTCACGACCGTCCCGCCCCTGGTCTGGCTGGCTGGGGCGGGTGTGTGGGTGGTGGCATGGCGGCGGGCTTCGACGGCGACGACGTCGGGGCTGATCGCGCCCACCGACAGGGCCGAGGTGATGCCGGCGATCACCGCGTCGGACGGGAGGGATCGGTGGAGCAGGAGCACGTCGATCAACGCTTGGGTCCCGGCCACGTCGCCGCTGGTCTTGCGGGCCGCGGCCCAGAACGCGTCGTGGGCCGCGGTGAATGCTCCGGCGGCGCGGGCCTGCGCGAGGGCGGTGGAGCCGGGGAACGCGCCGGGCTTGTGCCGCAGCACTTCGAGGTAGTGGTCCAGCTCGACCCGGGTCACGCCACGGGTGCCGAGGCGAGGGTGGGTGGCGAGGACGGTGCGGCCCTCGAACACGACCACGCACGAGGCCCGCAGGGACACGCGGACGCGTTGGCCGATAAGGTGCGCGGGGACGGAGTACTTGACCATGCGGACGGTGATCAGGGCGGAGCGGTCGACGCGGGGGTGGAGGATCAGGCCGGGGTCGAAGTCGTCGGCCGGCAACGGTGCCAGGTGGGGCAGCTCGGCGTGGTGGTCCTGCCCGATCGTGTTGGCGTGGCCGGTGATGCGGCGGGTGTTGTCGTCGTGCTCCCAGGCGCGGATCTTGTCGTTGAGTTCGTCCAGGGGGGCGACTTCGGGCATGGGGGTGAGGTGGTTGCGGCGGAACCATCCGACCTCGCCCTCGACGCCGCCTTTCTCGTGGGCGCCGTCGATGCCGGGCTGGCAGTAGAACGCGTCGAAGCCGTAGTGGGAGCGGAACAGCACTCAGCGTTCGTTCTCGTCGCGTAGCCGGTCGCCGCCGTGGATGACCTGGACGACGGCGGAGGTGAGGTTGTCGTAGCGGATGTGGCGGGTGGGGATGCCGCCCAGGGCGTGGAAGGCCTCGATGTGTCCTTCGAGGAAGGCCTCCTGTCCGCCGGTCGGGTAGACGCGGTGGATGGCCTTGCCGGAGTGGGACAGGCGGTAGACGAACATGTGGCACTTGGTCTTGACGCCGTCCAGGATGACGTAGACCTCGCCGAAGTCGACCTCGGCCTCCGCGCCGGGGGCGTGGTCCTGCGGCACCATCGCCTCCACCCGGCGCCCAGCCTCCAGATCGATCTGCGCGCGCCTGACCCGGACGTAGTCCCGCACCGTGGAGTAGGACAGGTCGGTGGCGCCGTGCTCGTCGCGCAGCCGGGCCAGGATCCTGGTCGCGGTATGGCGCTGCTTGCGCGGCGCGGTCAGGTCATAGGTGAGCATCTCGTCGATCGCCGGCTTGTACGGGTCCAGGCGCGGTGCTGTGCGGACCGGTTTCTTGCGGGGTGGGGGTTCGGCTGCGGCGAGTGCCTGGCGGACGGTGCGGCGGTGGACTCCGTGTTTGCGGGCGAGCTCGCGGATGGACAGGCCATCGACTCGCGCGTCGTGGCGGATGTCGGCGTACAGCTGCACTCGTGATCCCATCTTGGCTCCCTTGCCCTCGCGACTGCTTCCCAGTGATGGGGACCAGCGTGAAGGGGTGGGGCCAGTTCAGACCGTCAACACCCCGGCAAGTCGCACGCGGGGCCAGATCAGGC